>Ga0214473_10000175_pt1 | contig 90326 bp, 71 predicted proteins | sample RVTome_7_FD_203509 | JGI IMG/M metagenome (GOLD analysis project Ga0214473, IMG submission 203509) | Soil microbial communities from uranium-contaminated site in the Upper Colorado River Basin, Wyoming, United States - RVT98D197 | ecosystem: Environmental > Terrestrial > Soil > Contaminated >... | reverse complement strand
GTCATCCTCTTTTCCTCGTTCGGCTCGGTACGGCAGGCGTTCTTGGTCATCATGAATATCCCCTCTGCCCTCATCGGGGGGATCGTCGCCCTTCTCGTCGTCGGCGAGACGCTCAACGTCTCGTCGACGATCGGCCTCATCGCCCTGTTCGGGATCTGCGCCCAGAACGATATCATCCTGGTCGCGAAGATCAACGACCTGCGGCGCCGCGGGGCCTCGATCCGCGACGCGGTCATCGAGGGCGCCATGGTCAAGTTCCGTCCCATCTTCATGACGGACATGGTCATGATCGTGGGGCTCCTGCCCATGGCCCTGATCACCACGACGGGATCGGAGCTCCATCGCCCCCTGGCCGTCGTCTACATCGGCGGGTTCTTCTTCGCCATTTTCCTGCGCTTGATCATGGTCCCGGTCCTCTACGAAACGCTGGAAGGCCTGGGACGACGACCGGACAACGGGCGGATTTCGGACCCGCCGAGTCGGCCGTCCGATTAGCCGGAGAATTCGGGAGCACGGAACAACGGGACACTCCCTTTTTGATAACTCGCTAATTTATGAGGTCTTAAGGATTGCCAGACGAAGGGTGAAACGTTATAATAAAAATTACGGATCCCATGCTGCCGGCCGCGGGCGAATTCCCATGAGCGCGTTCGGCGCTTGATCGCCGGGTGAAATGCAAAAGACGCCGAGATCGCCGCGACCCCCACTGGCTTTTCAATCGAAGAAAAGAGCCCCCGACCGCGGCGCCCCGACGGAGGCCATCCTCGAAAGCATCTCCGATGGCGTTTTCACCGTGGATATGGAATGGCGCATCACCTCGTTCAACCGGGCGGCCGAGGAGATCACGGGGGTCCGGCGGGGGGAGGCCCTAGGGAAACTGTGCTCGGAGGTCTTTCGTTCCAGCATGTGCGAGGCCGAATGCGCCCTCCGCCGGACGTTGAAGACCGGGAAGCCGGTCATCGGCAAATCCGGGTATATCATCGACTCGGGCGGGAGCCGCATTCCCATCAGCGTCTCCACAGCCGTGCTGCGGGACGCCGCCGGACGGGTGACCGGCGGCGCCGAGACCTTTCGCGACCTCTCTGAGGTCGAAGAGCTGCGCCGGGAGCTGGAGGGGAAATATCAGGTCGGCGACCTGACCAGCCGAAGCCCCTTGATGCAGAGGGTCTTCGAGGTCCTGCCCGCCATCGCGGCCAGCCCCAGCACGGTCCTCATCATCGGCGAAACGGGCACCGGCAAGGAATTGGTGGCCCGGACGATCCATGCTCTCGGCCCCCGCCCCAAGGGCCCGTTCATCGCCGTCAACTGCGGGGCCTTGCCCGAGACGCTCCTGGAGTCGGAGTTGTTCGGCTACAAGGCCGGGGCGTTCACCGGCGCGAACAGGGACAAGCCCGGCCGTTTTGCCCTGGCCAGGGGAGGGACTCTCTTCCTTGACGAGATCGGAGAAGTGAGCCCGGCCTTGCAGGTCCGCCTGTTACGGGTCCTCCAGGACCGGACCTACGAGCCGCTGGGGGGAACCCGTTCCGAGAGCTCGGACGCGAGGATCATGGTCGCCACCCACAAGGACCTGGCCGAGCAGGTGCGAGGGGGCGTTTTCCGCGAGGACCTCTACTACCGCGTGAACGTGGTCCGCATCGAACTGCCCCTGCTGCGCCGAAGGAAAGAAGACATTCCCCTGCTTGTGCAGCAATTCATCACGCGGTTCAACCTGTTGCAGAAAAAAACCGTGCCCGGGATCACCGCGGAGGCCTTATCCCTCCTCATGGCCCATAGCTGGCCGGGGAATATCCGCGAGCTGGAGAACGCCGTCGAGCGCGCTTTCATTCTCTGCAACGAGGGACGCATCGGCCTCGAGCACCTGCCCGAGGAGTTGACGGCCCACGGCGCGGGAAGGGGGCCGGAGCATGAGGCGAGGTCCGCCCACGATATCCTCGACGCCCAGGCCATCCGCGCCGCGCTCGAACGCAATGCCTTCAATCGCCTGGGGGCGGCGAAGGAACTCGGCATCCACAAGACCACGCTTTTCCGCAGAATGAAGAAGCTGGGGATGTCCCTGCCTGAGAAGGATGGCCGTTCGCAGCGCCGGCGCAGATAGTAGCGACAGCGCACCTGTTTCGCTTGGATATAGTAGCGTAATAGCTACTCAATAGCCTGCCGGCAGCTCATCGCGGATCGACTTAATTCATTTTATTGCAATGTCTTTGAATTTTACCAGGCTATTCTTCGATGTTGGCACAACAACGGCTCCTAATCCGTGTGTGAACGATAAGCAGGATCTCAGAAGATGAAAGCGGCCTTCGCGCATTGGGACAATCGGATCGCCCCTGTTTTCGACATCGCCCAGCTGATCCATGTCGCCGAGGCCAAGTCGGGCCGGATCGTTGGTGAGACCGAGGAGGTCCTGGCGAATGACCTGCCGCTTCACAAGGCGATTCGTCTGGCGGAGCTTGGCGTCGGCACGTTGGTCTGCGGCGCGATCTCCAGGCCTTTGCACGCGATGGTTGCCGCTTACGGCATCCGGGTGATCCCGTTCGTGGCGGGCGATCTGGGCGAGGTCATTCAGGCCTGGCTCAGCGGTGGTCTCAAAGGCGATGCTTTCGCCATGCCCGGTTGCTGCGGTCGTCGCCGTCGCCGGGGCGTGTACGATATGAATCAGGAGGTATCTATCATGAAGGGAACAAGACGTGGTGGAATGGGAGCCGGCGGCGGACAGGGGCAAGGCCGGGTCGGCCAGGGCCGGGGTCGCATGGGCGGTCCCCTAGCTGCGGGCGCCGGAGGCGACTGTCTGTGCCCGAAATGCGGGCATAGCGAACCGCATGAGATCGGAAGGCCCTGCAACCAGAAGTCGTGCCCGAAGTGCGGCACGGCGATGACAAGGAAATAAGAACAGGAGGTTACGACGATGCCACGAGGAGACAGAACCGGGCCCATGGGCCTGGGCGCCATGAGCGGACGCGCGGCGGGATACTGTGCGGGTTATGGAATGCCGGGTTATGCGAATCCCGTTCCGGGGCGAGGCTTCGGGATGGGTTTCGGGCGAGGCCGCGGCGCCGGGGGGCGCGGGTTCGGCGGCGGCGGTCGAGGCTGGCGGCACATGTTCTTCGCGACGGGCCTGCCGGGTTGGGCCCGATGCGCCGGGTACGCCGCGCCGTACGGATCCTTCGGGCCGTCCCAGCCGCCCGATCCCGAGACGGAGAAGCAGGCGCTCAAGGACCAGGCCGACGCCTTGCAGTCGGAACTGGACTTCATCAAGAAGCGTCTTTCCGAGATAGAGACCGGAACCGCGGCGGAATGACCGTCCCAGGGGAGCGCTCCTGCGCAACCCTGCAGTCCGATCGGGGCCGGGATGGCATCTCCGGAATGCCCTTGGATAGAATAGAATGGAATGGAGATAACCGATGAAAATCGCCCTTAGCACGTCGGGAGAGACCCTGGAATCGCCGCTGGACGCGCGCTTTGGCCGCGCCCCGAAGTTTCTCGTCTACGATCTGGACAACGAGACCTTTGAAGTGGTCGACAACCGGCAGAACGTTGATGCGGCCCAGGGGGCCGGGATTCAATCCGCGGAAACCGTGGCACGCCTGGGAGTCAAAAGTCTCGTGACCGGGCATTGCGGACCGAAAGCATTTCGCGTACTTCTGGCGGCCGGGATCAAGATCTACACCACCGACGCGCCCACCGTGGCGGCGGCCCTCGAGCTCTATCGCTCCGGAAAGCTCATCGAGGCCAAAGCCGCCGACGTGGACGGGCATTGGACGTGAGATCCCGCGCCGGGTTTTCACGTCCAGGAGGATGTTCGTTTGCCGGGATATGACGGAACAGGGCCAAGAGGGCAGGGCCCCCTGACGGGGGAAGGGCGTGGATTCTGTCTTTTGAAGCTCCCCCTCGCGCCGGATGAGCCGATCTCGGGTTTCGCCGGGAGATCGGGGTATTCCGTGCGCGTCTGGCCTCCGGCGGACAGAACAGATCTGGAAGCCCTGCGGACCCAAATCATGAGGATCGAGACGGCCATTCGCGGCATGAACCGACGCCTGACGGCTTTGGAAGCTTGGCCGTCCGAAACAGGGCACGGCCCTGCGGGTTCGCGGTGAGATCGGGAAGCACGGCGCCGGAATGATCTTGGCCATCGCTTCGGGCAAAGGCGGGACCGGCAAGACGACCGTGTCCGTCAACCTGGCTCGGGTGTTCGGCCCCGATGTGCAGCTCCTGGACTGCGACGTGGAAGAGCCGAATGACCACCTCTTTCTCAAGGGAACCCCTCGCGGGGAGGAACTCGTGACCATCCCGGTCCCTCTCGTGGATGAATCCCTTTGCGACGGCTGCGGCGAGTGCGGGCGCTTCTGTGAATACCACGCCATCGTGTCGTTCGGGACCGCCGCGCTCGTCTTTCCCGAGATGTGTCACGGCTGCGGGGGCTGCGCGAAGGTCTGCCCCAAGAAGGCCATCCGGGAGACGGGGCAAAGGATCGGCGTGGTCGGGACTCTTGAATCGGGGAACGTCACGTTGATCAGAGGACGGCTCGACGTAGGCGTGGCCATGTCTCCGCCCCTCATCCGCGCGGTGAAGGCGCGTCTGAAGAACGGCTCACCCGCGATCCTGGACGCGCCTCCGGGAACGTCGTGCCCGGTCATCGCCACGCTCCGGGGAGCGGACCTTGTCTTGCTCGTCACGGAGCCCACGCCCTTCGGCCTGCACGACCTCAGGCTCGCCGTGGCTATGGTGCGGGAGCTCCGGATTCCTTTTGGCGTGGTCATCAACCGTGTCGGCATCGGCGACGACCGGGTGCACCTATTCTGCGGAGAGGAGGGTATCCCCATCCTCCTGGAAATTCCGGATGACCGGCGGATCGCCGAGGCTTATTCGAGGGGTGAGCTCATCATCGAGGCCCTGCCGGAGTATCGCGCTCACTTTGAACGACTTCGGGAGGCTGTCCTGAAGCGGACGGAGGCCGATCGCCGTGAACCCGGCCGGACCGCGTCAGGTGTTGCGAGCCGGGGCTGATCCGCAATCCACTAGGTTATAACGAAAGAGACGGCCATGATAGAACGCGAGGAGATCGACCGGAGAAAGGCCGATTTTCGCGCCCGAACGGAACGCTATGCCCGTTTGGGCTTCGACCGTTTCGCGGCGGCGGAATTCGTGATCGGGACGGGCGGCCGGCTCTCGGGCCCCGCCCTGGACGTCGGCACCGGCAAGGGGCTCACGGCCATGGCCTTGGCCCGCCGGGGATTGGAAGTCGTCTCCGTGGACCCCGATGCGGATGAACAAGCCCTGGCCCTTCTCTTGGCCGCCGAGGCCGGACTGGCAGACCGGATCCGTTTTGCCTGCGGGGACGCCGCCGACGTGCCCTTTCCCGGGGGTCATTTCGGCTGCGCCGCCCTGGTGGGCGTCCTGCACCATCTGCAGGACCCGGTGCCGGTGCTCAGCGAGACGGCCAGGGTCCTGAAGCCTGGCGGGATCGCGATCCTGGCGGATTTCTCCCCGGAAGGGCTCGAAATCGTCGCCCGCGTGCACCGGGAGGACGGGCGAGAGCATCCTGTCACCGGGGCCACCCCGAAGTCGGCCGCGGCCTTCTTTTCCACGAGGGGATTCGCGGTGGAGGCCCGCCTGAGCGGCCATAACCACGATGTGATCGTGCTGGTGAAATGAAAGAGGTCTGAAAAGAGATGCCGACCTATGAGTATGAATGCCTTCGGTGCGGCCTCCGTTTCGACCGGAGGCAATCCATGACAGAGGGTCCGCTGGCGGAATGCCCCGAATGCCGGGGCGAGGTCCGCCGGTTGGTCAGCGGTGGGGTTGGGTTCATTGTCAAAGGGTCGGGCAACAGACCGGTCGAACACCGCACCGGCTCATGTTCCCTGGAACAAAGCGGCAAAACATGCTGCGGACGGGACGAGCGCTGTGGGAAACCGCCGTGCGGAGAAGAGTCATGACCGCGAGCAGCGTCCGATACTCGTATGGTCCCGTTCCCTCGCGGCGTCTGGGACAGAGCCTGGGAATTAACAACATCCCGGCTAAAATATGCACCTATTCTTGCGTCTACTGTCAGGTGGGGCGAACCACACGGATGCAGAATGACCGCGGCTCCTTCTATGAGCCCGAAGATATTTTCCGGGACGTGCAGAGGAGATTGTCGGAAGCGAAGGAGGCATCAGAGCGAGTCGACTACTTGACGTTCGTGCCGGATGGGGAGCCCACTCTCGATGCGAATCTGGGCAAGGAAATCACGCGCTTGAGGGAGTTGAAAGTCCCTGTCGGTGTGATCACGAACAGCTCGCTTCTCTGGCGCGATGACGTCAAAGAGGACCTTGGCAAGGCCGATTGGGTTTCGCTGAAGATCGATGCTGTTCAGGAAGTCGTCTGGCGACAGATCAATCGGCCTCACAAAGCCGTTCAGCTGCCCGTGATCCTGGATGGGATACGGGCCTTTGCCAAAGCCTTCACCGGCAAGCTGGTAACGGAAACGATGCTCATAAAGGGGATAAACGACAAGGATGACGGCATGAAGGAGGTCGCCGATTTTCTCCACAATTTCCAGCCTTATGCGGCGTATCTGAGCATTCCTACCCGTCCGCCGGCGGAGAAATGGGCCTGTATCCCGGATGAAGCGGTGCTCAACCGAACATACCAGATATTTGCCGACAGGTTGAACGCGGTGGAATACCTGATCGGCTATGAGGGAGATGCTTTCGCCTTTACCGGCGAAATCGAAAAAGACCTCCTGAGCATAACCGCCGTTCACCCGATGAGAGAAGAGGCTGTCAGCGCATTTCTGTCTCGGGCTGGAATATCGTGGGAAGTCGTTGATCGACTGGTGGCCCAGGGGGATCTTGCGAAAACGAAGTACGCTGGGCAGATCTTCTATCTGAGAAGTTACGGAAGGGCCGCGGGGCGATGAAGCGGGCGTCGCCTTAGGGAGCGAGGGATATGCAGGAGTTAGTCGTCATCAGCGGCAAGGGAGGGACGGGCAAGACCAGCCTGGCCGCCTCGTTTGCCGTTTTGGCCGACCGGCCGGTCATCGCCGACTGCGACGTGGACGCGGCCGACCTGCATCTTGTCCTTTCGCCGCGGGTCAAGGAACGCCATGAGTTCCGCAGCGGGCACGAGGCCATCATCCGGCAGGATGACTGCACCGGTTGTGGAACGTGCCTGGCGCATTGCCGGTTCGGGGCGGTGCTGACGCCTGCTGTTCAGGACGAATGGCGGATGTCAGGCCGGACGAGAATGAACTGCTCGGACTGCGCCTACTGTGAACGATCATGCGACTTGCGAACGAACGTCATTATCGGTGAAATAAGACAGGCTTTGGGCGAAGCGCGGCCGGCCGCCTACGCCATCGATCCGATAGCCTGCGAGGGTTGTGGCGTCTGCGTCCGGTTCTGCCCGGTGAAAGCCATCGATTTTCCGGAGCGTTTCTCGGGCGAATGGATGGTGTCGGAGACCCGCTGCGGTCCGATGGTCCATGCCCGGCTGGGCGTCGCGGCCGAGAACTCCGGCAAGCTGGTCTCTTTGGTCCGGCGGGAAGCCCGCCGCATCGCCGAGGCGGAGAACCGTCCGTTGGTCATCGTGGACGGCCCGCCGGGGATCGGCTGTCCGGTCATCGCCTCGGTGACCGGCGCGACGCTCGTGCTGGCCGTCACGGAGCCCACGGTGTCGGGGGAGCATGATCTGGAACGGGTCCTCTCTCTGACACGGCACTTCAATATTCCGGCGGCCGTCTGTGTGAACAAGTGGGACCTCAACGTCGAGATGACCGAGCGGATCGAGGATAAAGCCCGCAAGGCGGGGGCGCGCATCGCCGGCCGCATCCGGTATGACCGGGCCGTGACCCTGGCCCAGATGCGGGAGCGGGCCGTCGTGGAGACCGAGGCCCCTTGTGTCGAGGATATCCGACATGTCTGGAAAGAACTTGGCTTATAGGAGGCCATAACGAACATGGAAGGCATCGTTCCGGGAGACGAGGACCGCCAGGAACTCCAGTCGCGGCTCTGCCGCATCCGCCACAAAGTGATCGTTCTGTCGGGCAAAGGCGGCGTCGGCAAGAGCACGGTGGCCGTCCACCTCGCCGCGGCGCTGATGCTCAAGGGAAGGCGCGTGGGGCTCCTCGATGTCGATATCCACGGCCCGAGCATTCCGACCATGCTGGGCCTCGAGCGCGAGAGGATCCAGGGCAGCGAGGACGGACTGCTCCCTGTCGATGTTGGCGGGCTGAAAGTCATGTCCATCGGCTTCCTCTTGGGCCATCAAGATGACGCGGTGATCTGGCGGGGGCCCATGAAAGCGGGCGTCATCAGGCAGTTCCTCAAGGACGTCGCCTGGGGAGACCTGGACGACCTGATCATCGATTCGCCTCCGGGGACCGGGGACGAGCCGCTTTCGGTCTGTCAGCTGATCGGCACGTTGGACGGCGCCGTGATCGTCACCACCCCGCAGAAGGTGGCCGCCGTGGACGTCCGCAAGTCGATCACGTTCTGCCGTCAGCTCAATGTGCCGGTGCTCGGCGTCGTGGAGAACATGAGCGGGTTCGTCTGCCCGAAGTGCGGTGAAGTCACCCCGATCCTGCGTTCGGGCGGGGGAAGGCGCATCGCCGAGGACATGCAGGTGCCGTTCCTGGGCTCCATTCCCATGGACCCCAGGATCGCGGAGGCCGGCGATAGCGGCAGGGCCTTGCTCGGGCAAGGCCAGGCCTCTCCTATCGCGCGGGCCATGGACGAGATCATCATGCGGATCATCGGGCCCGGGAACGCGGATTCGTCCCCACGCGGGGAATCCGGAGGCGTATAATAACGAATTCATCCTTCATGGGCTCATCTGGACATCACAATGGAAAAGGAGAAAAGACACATGAGAATCGCGATTCCCTTGGCGAACGAGAGACTGGCAATGCACTTCGGCCACTGCGAGCGTTTCGCCCTGGTCGATGTGGATCCGACGGAAAGGAAGATACTCAAGCGGGAGGACGTCGTCGCGCCTCCGCATCAGCCGGGCTTGTTGCCCCCCTGGCTGGCGGAGCGGGGCGTGAACATGATCATCGCCGGCGGCATGGGGCAGCGGGCCCAAGGCCTGTTCGCCGAACACGGCATCCAGGTGGTCGTCGGCGCGCCCGCCGATACGCCCGAAAAGCTGGTCAGCGATTACATGGCAGGGACTCTTCAAGCGGGCGAGAATGTCTGTGACCACTGAAGCGGCATCTTTCCCGAATGACAGTGGCAGGAACCGATAAAGGAGACGTTCTTGAAGCACGATTTTAAGAGCCCAGAAACCGCCGTCATCCACGCCGGCCAGGAGCCGGACCCCGTTTACGGGGGGGTATCGGTCCCCATCTACCAGTCGTCCACGTTCGCCTTCAAGAGCGCCGAACAGGGGGCGGCCCGGTTCGCCGGCCGGGAAGAGGGATTCATCTACACCCGCATCGGCAATCCGACCATCCGGGCCCTCGAGGAAAGCCTGGCCACGCTCGAAGGCGGCTTCGACGCCTCGGCCACGGCCACGGGGATGGCCGCCGTGACGACGATCTACACGGCCCTCCTCGACAAGGACGCCCACGCCGTCGCCACCGCCTCGATCTACGGGCCCTCGCGGACGGTCCTCGAGAACGAATTCTCGCGCTTCGGCGTCCGGGCGGACTTCGTGGACACGTCGGACATCCGCAACGTGGACCAAGCCCTGCGCCCGGAGACCCGGCTCCTGTTCATCGAGACCCCGGCCAATCCGACGCTGGCCATCACGGACCTCAAAGCCTGCGCCCGGCTGGCCCGCGAACGCGGCATCATCATGGTCGTCGACAACACGTTCTCCAGCCCCTTGCTCCAGAGCCCCTTGGCCCTGGGCGCCGACGTGGTCATGCACAGCCTGACGAAGTTCATCAACGGCCACAGCGATGTCGTCGGCGGCGTCATCATCGCCCGCGAGGAGGCGCTCCACCGGCGGCTCCGGAAGGTCCTCGTTCTTATGGGGGGGACGATGGACCCCCATCAGGCCTGGCTTGTCCTCAGGGGCGTCAGGACGCTGGCCCTCAGGGTCGAGAAAAGCCAGAATAGCGCCGCGGCGCTGGCGCCCTGGCTGGCCGCCCACCCCAAAGTCCGCTGGGTGAACTACCCGGGCCTCGAAAGCCACCCACAGCACGCCTTGGCCAAAGAGCAGATGAAGGGCCCCGGCTCGATGATCTGTTTCGGCCTGCACGGCGGCTACGAGGCCGGGCGCAAGATGATCAACGCTGTCGAGCTCTGCACCCTGGCGGTATCGCTCGGCGGCATCGAGAGCCTCATCCAGCACCCGGCCAGCATGACCCACGCCGGGCTTCCGAAGGAGCACCGCGAGATGGCCGGCATCACCGACGACCTCATCCGTCTTTCGGTCGGCTGCGAGGGGCTCGAGGACATCCGGGCGGATCTCGAACAGGCCCTCGACAAGGCCTGATCCCGGCGGGTAAGGAGAACGGCCATGAAGGGGGAGAGGCGTCCGCGCCAATCTCTTTGACTTGGCATCCGCCACGAACGTAAAATACACCTGCATCCAACCGACGAAGGAGGAGCCGTCATGAAGATGTCCCGCCGTCTTATCACGCCCGTCCTGCTCGTTCTCGCTTTCGCGGGAGCGGGCCTTTATGCCCGGCAGGGCCGTCAGGCCGCCCCGCCGGCGACCGACGAGGCCAAGATTCTCGAGGCCATGCATCGTATCCAGAGCCAGCCGCTCTACAATTATGTCGCGGAGCTCGTCTCCGAGAAGTATGGCGGACGGCTGACCGGCACCAAGGAGTACGAGGCCTGCGTCGAGTGGGTCGAGTCCTTGCTCAAGGGCTGGGGCGTCCAGCCCGGCGGCGAAAACGGCACGTACCGCCAGCTCTTCCCGAATCCCTACACGACCGTTTTCCCCGGCGGCGTCTGCGAGATGCACGTCCCGGCGGGGAAGGGCGGCGTCATCCGGAAGCCCTATAAATACGAAGACGAATTCATCCCCGGCGGCACGTCGGGTTCGGGCGAGGTCACGGCCGAGGTCGTCTATGTCGGCTACGGCATTACGGCGCCCGAGCTCGGCTACGACGACTACAAGGGTGTCGACGTCAAAGGCAAGATCGTGCTCATGGATTCCGAGGTGCCCTACGGCCCTCGTGACGGCGGCCTCGACGAGTTCAAGAAATGGCGGCCCTATTCCTTCCACCAGTACAAGCTCAAGAACGCCGCGGCGCACGGGGCCAATGGCATGATCTACAACTACGGCCCCATCGGCAATCCCAACAACGCCTACGTCGAAGGGTTCGTTTACCATCATGTCGGCGCGGCCATCGTCGCGGACGTGTTCGCCGGGACGGGGCGGGTCCACAAGGAGACGGTCGACCGAATCCGCAAGGAGCTCAAGCCCCAGTCCTTCGCCACGGGCAAGACGATGACCATCGGCAACAAAACCGAGCACCATCCCGACGGCGTCGGGATCAACCTCCTCGGCAAAATCCCGGGGACCGACCCCGTGCTCAAGGACGAGGTCATCATCATCGGCGGGCACCTCGATCACCTCGGGCGTATGTGGGAGCTCATGCCGGGGGCGAATGACAACGCCACGGCGGTCGCTGTCACGCTGGGCGTCGCCGAGGCCATGGCCAAGTGCGCCGTCAAGCCCAAGCGGACGGTCGTGTTCTTCTTCTTCGGCAGCGAGGAGCAGAGCGAGGACCAGGGGACCGAGGGCTCGCATTATTACACGGAGCACCCGATCTATCCGCTCGACAAGACGGCCGTGTTCATCAACATGGAGGGGCCGGGGGCGGGCGACAAGATCTCGGCTTCGGGCGGGAAGACCTATCCGAAGTTCTGGGAGTTCGTCGAGAAGGCCAACGCGGGCTTCGTCCACAGGGTCCTGACGACGGGAGAGGCGTCCTATCCGGCCCGGCCCCGGCAGGATTCGGCCTGGTTCTTCTGGAAGGGCGTGCCCTCGCTGACGTTCGGGGCCTTCGGCGCGCCGCGGCCGCCCTACCCGACCTACCACAACACGCGGGACAACCTGAGCCTCATCACGCCCGAGATCATGGAGGACATCGCCCAGCTCCTGTTCATGACCATCATGGACATGTGCGACGAGCCGGCGCTGAACTTCCGGAACTGATCGCGGGGACTGTCCCCGCTGGGGCCGGCCCTCTCTGCCCCGGAGCCTGAGGCCTGCCGGGCTCCGTCCGAGCCGGGCTTGACAGGCGTTCTTCCGGGAGGCTATTCTGCCTTTACAGGGCAGCATTATGGCAGGCGGGAGGTCCTCATGTCGGCTCCCTCCAAGATCGCGCCGGTGATCGTGGTCCTTGGGCTGTCGGCGGCGGTCCAAGGCGGCCCGGCCGGCCCGCCGCTGAAATTTACGGTCCTCTACGACAATTACGTCCACCAGGAAGGGACGCGGGCGGGTTGGGGCTTTTCCTGTCTGATCGAGGGCGCGGAGAAGACGATCCTCTTCGACATGGGGACGAAGCCCGAGGTCCTGATGCACAACGTCAAAGCCCTGAACGTCGATCTGAAGAAGATCGATCTGATCGTCATCAGCCATGAGCACGGCGATCACACGGGGGGCTTGCCGGCCGTCCTGGCGGCGAACCCGAGGGTGACGGTGTTCCATCCCGTCTCCTTCTCGCCGGAGTTCAGCCGGCGAACGAAAGAGGCGGGCGCCGAAGCCAGGGCGGTCGATGAACCCGTCGAGATCTGCCGGCACGCCTATGTCACGGGGGAGATGGGAGACAGGATCAAGGAGATGTCCCTCGTTCTGGACACGCCGGGGGGCCTTGTCGTCGTGACCGGCTGCTCGCATCCGGGCATCGTCGATATCCTCAAGCGGGCCAAGGAGATACGGAACAAGCCGATCCGGCTCGTCTTCGGAGGTTTCCATCTTGGGCACACGCCGGACGCCGACGTCCGCAAGATCATCGCGGCCTTCAAGGAGCTCGAGGTCGAGCGTTGCGGCGCGACCCACTGCTCCGGTGACCGGCCCATCGCGCTGTTCAAGGCGGCCTTCGGCGACCGCTACGTGTCTGTCGGGACGGGCCGGGTCATCGAGGTCCCCGGCTTTTGAGCGAGGAGCGGCATGGTCCGACTCAAGGAGGACGCCATGAACACGCCGCGAACAGGGGATGGGGGACCGAGCGCGGGGGCGGGGGCCCGTGCGCCGGGCGAGCATCCCTGGGGAGATCGCGGCCAGATCGTGGCCCTGGTCGCTTTTCTGGCGATCTGGGCCCTCGATAGCTTCGCGATCCGGCTCTCGACCTTCCTGGCCAGGGACGTGAGCCTGCCGATCCGCCTGGGAGCGTCCGGTCTGGCGATGGCCCTGGCGGTTTATTTCATGCAAGGCGGGCACCGGGCCGCCCCCCACGATCCCCTGCCGTCGCCCGGCCTGATCACCGGCGGGGCGTTCGCCCGGGTCCGCCATCCACTTTACGCCGGGAGCCTGCTCGTCTATCTGGCGCTCGTGATCGGGACGCTGTCCCTGGTCTCCTTGGCCGCGTGGTGCGGGATCTTCGTCTTCTATGACGTCATCGCCTCCTATGAGGAGAAGCGGCTCGCCGAAGCTTACGGTTCCGCCTACCGGACCTACCAAGACCGAGTCCCCAAGTGGGTCCCGCGGCTCAGGCCGGCCCGCTGAGGCAGCCAGCCAGGATCAAACACGCGGGCACCCGAAAGACCACAGAGGGGCGGCCCCCGTCGGTGGGCAATCCCCCCGTTCAGATGTGGAGCTCGACGACATCCTCGTCGGAGAGGACGTAGTCGCGGTTGACGCGGAGGCCGTCGAGGCCGGAGGCGCTCCAGACGCGGGCGTACTGGAGCTTTTCCGAGAAATCCTTGTGGACGGCCTTGGCCATGTCCATGACCGTGCTGCCGACCCGGAGCGCGAAGGGGGAGTCCTTTTCGGCCTTCTTGCCGGGGATCTTGCTGTAGACCCTGACGACGCGGAGCAGGCCGAAGACGGCCCGGCGCAGCGTCTCGAGGCCGCGGCCGCTCGCGGCCGACACGGCGATCCTCTCATAGGGACCGTCGAGAAGCTGGCCCAGCTCTTCGAAGGCCCGCGGCGCGCCCTCCGTGTCGATCTTGTTCGCGGCGAGAAGCGTCCGCTTGCGGAACGGGAAATACGGCGGCGGAATGTCCATGTCGGCGCGAACGAGCTCGATCTTGCGCTCCTTGAGCCGTCCCTGGATGCCGTCGATGACGGGGGCGGCGTCGGGGTCGGTGAGGTCGGCGACGAGAAGGACGGCGTCGGCCATCTTGACCATCTCCGGGAACCAGCTCTCCATGAGCTCTCCGGTAACGGGAGGCGCGTCGACGAGCTGGATCCTGACGTTCTCGAAGGGCATCATGTAGGGGGCGGGGAAGCGGGTCGTGAACGGGTAATCCGCGATCTCCGGAGCGGCGTCCGTGAGGGCTTTGATCAGGCTCGATTTTCCGGCGTTCGGCGGCCCGACGAGGACGACCTGCCCGGCCCCCGACCGCTCGACCTTGTAGGTCGGCACGTGCCTGGCCGTGGCTTGCCGGCGCTCGCCGTCCTCGCGGGCCTTGGCGATCTTCTGCCGGTACATGGCGATGATCTTGTCTGTGCCCTTGTGGTGGGGGATGACGGCGATGAGCCGTTCGTAGATGTCGATCTTCTCTTCCGGCGTCCGGGCCGTCCGCAGCCCGGCCTCGATCTTGTGGTATTCGGGCGGCAGGTTCGCGGGCATAAGAAAATTATAGCAAACAAGAGGGGGTCAAACCTTAATTCTTATAATTTTCACCGGTGCTACCCCCAATTCCCTGTCAGAAACGCCTGGCTTGGCGCCGCGGGAAAATTATAAGAATTAAGGTTTGACCCCTTCTTAGACCCTCCTAACTGTGAGAAAAAATGGCCTCGTCCGGCGTCTCTTCTAAAGGCTTGGGAACACAGGCCGGACGGGGGGCCGTAAACGGCCCATAAAAGATTGATATAAAATGAATTAAAATTCATGAAAAACGAAGAAAATTCTTGCTTTTTTGGCCCTTTTTTTGATAAAATATATTATGGAAAATGTCTACCGGATCCCGTGAGGTTGCCGACCCCGGGAGCCGGCATTTTTTTATCAGTGAACGGACATGACACAAGAAAAGTACACCGCTGAGAGCATCAAGGTCCTGAAGGGCCTGGAGGCCGTCCGCAAGCGGCCGGCCATGTACATCGGCAGCACCGGGACGGAGGGCCTCCACCACCTCGTCTACGAGGTCGTCGACAACAGCGTCGACGAGGCCCTGGCCGGCTTCTGCACCGAGATCGACGTCCTCGTCCACGTCGACAACTCCATCACGGTCATCGACAACGGCCGCGGCATCCCCGTGGGCCTCCACAAGAAGGAGAACAAGTCGGCCGCCGAGGTCGTCATGACCATCCTCCACGCCGGCGGCAAGTTCGATCAGAAGAGCTACAAAGTCTCCGGCGGCCTCCACGGCGTCGGCGTCTCGGTCGTCAATGCCCTCTCGAAGAGGCTCGACCTCGAGATCAAGCGCGAGGGCGGCATCTACACTCAGAGCTACGAGCGCGGCAATCCGGTCACCAAGCTCAAGCAGATCGGCAAGACGAAGAAGACGGGGACCAAGATCACCTTCTGGCCCGACGATGAGATCTTCGACGAGGTCACGGAATACAACTTCGACATCCTGGCCCAGCGCCTGCGCGAGCTCTCGTTCCTCAATAAGGGCCTCAGGATCACGATCACCGACGAGCGGACCAGCAAGTCCCACGATTTCCAGTACAAGGGCGGCATCCGTGAGTTCGTCGAGTACCTCAACCAGAGCAAGCAAACGATCAATCCCAAGCCGATCTTGTTCGAGGGTGAGCGCGAAGGCGTCGGCGTCGATCTGGCCATCCAGTACAACATGTCCTACGCCGAGACGATCTATACCTTCGTCAACAACATCAACACAACCGAAGGCGGCACCCACCTCATCGGCTTCAAGGCCGCCCTGACCCGCTCCCTCAACACCTACGCCGGCGCCCACAACCTGCTCAAGGACCTCAGCGAAAGCATCACCGGCGACGACTGCCGCGAAGGCATCACCGCCGTCCTCTCGATCAAGCTCCACGATCCCCAGTTCGAAGGCCAGACCAAGACCAAGCTCGGCAACTCCGAGGTCAAGGGCATCGTCGAGTCCATCGTCAACGAGCAGCTCTCGGCCTACCTCGAGGAGAACCCTACGGTCGCCAAGAAGGTCGTGATGAAGATCATCGACGCGGCACGGGCCCGCGAGGCCGCCCGCAAGGCCAGGGAGCTCGCCCGCCGCAAAGGCGTCCTCGAATCGACCTCTCTCCCTGGCAAGCTGGCCGACTGCCAGGACCGCGACCCGGCCACATCCGAGATCTTCATCGTCGAGGGCGATTCGGCCGGCGGCTCGGCCAAGCAGGGCCGCGACCGCCGCTTCCAGGCCATCTTGCCCCTCAGGGGCAAGATCCTGAACGTCGAGAAGGCCCGCTTCGACAAGATCATCAAGAACGAGGAGATCGGGGTCATGTTCGCCGCCCTCGGCATCGGCATCGAGGAGAGCGAGGAGCGGCTGGCCAAGCTGCGCTACCACAAGGTCATCATGATGACCGACGCCGACGTCGACGGCTCGCACATCCGCACCCTTCTCATGACCTTCTTCTACCGCCAGATGGGTCAGCTCATCGAGCGCGGCCACCTCTACATCGCCCAGGCCCCCCTCTACAAGGTCACCCGGGGCCGGGACGTCCAGTACATCAAGGACGAGCGCGAGTACGAGAGGTTCATGGTCCGCAAGATCTCCGAAGAGTTCAAGGTCCGGGCCGGCAACCGCAAGGAGATCCTCGAGGGCGACAAGTTCCGCAAGTTCTTCCGCAACCTCATGGCCAAGAAGAGCTACGCCCAGTTCTTCGAGCGCAAGAACTATCCGCTCTTCCTCATCGACCTGCTCATCCGCAGCGGGGTCGACGGGCAGGAATTCCTGAGCGTCAAGAAGAACGTCGAGAGGGTCATGAAGCTCGTCGCCGAGAAGGGCTTCACGACCAAGCTTGGACGCGACGAGGAGTACGGGGTTTTCGAGATCGAGTTCGGCTACCGGCTCAGCGGCATATCGGTCAACGGCAAGATCGGCATGGACCTCGTGACCTCGGCCGAGTACAAGAACCTCTTTCGCATCACCCAGGAGCTCGAGGACATGAAGGGCCCCTACGCCGTCCTGACCAACGGCGACGGCGCCGAGAAAGAGATCCTGGAGAACGAGAACAAGCTCCTCGACTACCTCTTCGAGCGGGGCAAGAAGGGCATGGCCATCCAGCGCTACAAGGGCTTGGGCGAGATGACGCCGACCCAGCTCTGGGAGACGACCATGGACCCGGAGCGCCGCACCCTCCTCAAGGTCTCCGTCGTCGACGCCGCCGAGGCCGACCGCATCTTCAACATCCTCATGGGCGACGAGGTCGACGAGCGCAAGAAGTTCATCGAGACGAACGCCCTGGAGGCCTTGAACCTCGATGTCTGACGACGCCGCCAAGAAGCAGCCCCGCGCAGGAGTTCCCATGGACAGCGAAAAGCCGAAAGAGCACTTTCCGGTCGTAGGCCTCGAGGAGGAGATGCGGCGGTCGTACCTCGACTACGCCATGAGCGTCATCATCGGCCGGGCCATCCCCGACATCAAGGACGGCCTCAAGCCGGTCCACCGCCGCGTCCTCTACGCCATGTACGAGAGCGGCACCTATTACAACAAGCCCTACAAGAAATCGGCCCGCATCGTCGGCGACGTCATCGGCAAGTACCATCCCCACGGCGACCAGGCCGCCTACGACACGCTCGTCCGCATGGCCCAGGACTTCAGCCTGCGCTACCTCCTCGTCGACGGTCAGGGGAACTTCGGCTCGATCGACGGCGACCCGCCCGCCGCCATGCGCTACACCGAGGTCCGGCTCAAGAAGCTGGCCCACGAGCTCATGGCCGACATCGACAAGGAGACGGTCAACTTCGTCCCGAACTACGACGAGAGCCTGACCATGCCCGAGGTTCTGCCCTCGAAATTCCCCAACCTCCTCGTCAACGGCGGCAACGGCATCGCCGTCGGCATGGCCACGAACATCCCGCCCCACAACCTCGCCGAGGTCTGCGACGGCGTCATCCACCTCATCGAGCACCCCGAGGCCACGCTCAAGGACGTCCTGAAGTACGTCCAGGGCCCCGATTTCCCGACGGGCGGCATCATCTACGGCCGCCAGGGCTTCCTCGACGCCTACAGGGACGGCAAGGGCATCCTCCACCTGCGGGCCAAGACCGTCATCGAGCGGGGGGCCAAGGGCGAGAAGGACAAGATCGTCATCTTCGAGATCCCCTACCAGGTCAACAAATCGCGCCTGCTCGAGTCGATCGCCGATCTCGTCAACGAGAAGCGGATCGAGGGCGTCGCCGACATCCGCGACGAGTCGGACCGCGAGGGCATGCGCATCGTCATCGAGGTCAAGCGCGGCGAGCTCGCGGAGATCATCCTCAACAACCTCTACAAGCACACCCAGCTCCAGATCTCCTTCGGCATCATCATGCTGGCCATCGTCGACAAGCAGCCGAAGACGCTCGGCCTCGTCGATATCATGAAATACTTCATCGCCCACCGCAAGGAGGTCATCCTGCGGCGGACGCGCTTCGAGCTGCGGAAGGCCGAAGAGCGGGCCCACATCTTGGAAGGCCTGGTCATCTGCCTCGACAACCTCGACGCCGTCATCAAGCTCATCCGGGCCTCCAAGACGGTCGACGAAGCCCGCCGCGGCCTCATAGAGAAGTTCGGCCTGACCCTGATCCAGGCCCAGGCCGTCCTCGAGCTCCAGCTCCAGCGGCTGAGCCAGCTCGAGCGGCTCAAGATCCAGGAGGAGTACGCCGCCCTGAAGAAGAAGATCCAGGAGCTGCGGCGCATCCTCAAGGACGAGAAGCTCGTCTTCGCGATCATCGTCAAGGAGCTCCAGGAGGTCAAGGAGGAGTACGGCGACGAGCGGCGGACCGAGATCCGCGAAGAGGCCGTCTCTGAGCTCCGGCCCGAGGACCTGGTCAAGGAGGAGGACGTCGCCATCGTTTACACCTCGGGCGGCTACATCAAGCGGACCTCGCTCACCTCGTACAAGTTCCAGGCCCGGGGCGGCAAGGGCCGCCGGGGCATCGAAATGAAGGCCGAGGACATCGTCGAGGACCTCTATATCTGCTCGACCCACAGCTATCTCCTCGTTTTCACCAACCAGGGCCGTCTCTACTGGCTCAAAGCCCTCGACGTGCCCGACGTCGGCGTCTCGGGGCGGGGAAAATCCATCGCCAATCTCGTCGAGTTCCAGCCCGGCGAGAAGCCGGCCAGCGTCGTCGCGGTCAAGGAGTTCAGCGAGAACCAGTTCGTCGTCATGCTTACGACCGACGGCGTCATCAAGAAAACGCGCCTCGCGGAGTTCCGGAACGTCCGGAAGGGCGGCCTTCTGGCCATGAACATCCGGCCGAAGTCGGAGCTTTTCTCGGCCCAGCTTTCGACCGGCAAGAACAACATCGTCATCGGGACGAGGCTCGGCCGGGCCCTGAGCTTCAAGGAGGCCGACGTCCGGCCGATGGGCCGCACGGCCTCGGGGGTGCGCGGCATCCGCCTCAAACCCAAGGACCGGGTCATCGGCATGATCATCGTCGGCCCGGACGAGAAGTTCATCTTCACCGCGACCGACCGCGGCTACGGCAAGAAAACGGCTTCCGACATGTACCCCATCAAGCACCGCGGCGGGCAGGGCGTCCTCAACCTCCGCATCACGCCCAAGATCGGCCACGCCCTGGGCATGGTCGGCATCAACGAGGAGGATCTCCTCGTCATCACCGTCGAGGGCAAGGTCATCGGCATCCCGACGACCCAGGTTCGCTCCTCGGGCCGGGCGACCCAAGGGGTGCGCATCATCAACCTCGACGACAAGGACCGGGTCTGCTCGATCGCCAAGGTCCGCGAAAGCTGAAAGTCCGTCCCGTATTTTCCTTTCATGGGTAGCTGTTCGTGGACTGTCTCCGTTCTGGTATAATCGTTCGGGGACGGGATCTTGAGACGAACCATCGGTGCGATCTCACTGTCATTCTCCTTTCTGATTTCCGTTTTCGCCTTCGCCCAGACGATCGTAGAGAACCCGGCCAAGCCGGCCAACCCTCTGGCCGGCCGGGTCATCTCTCTCGAAGAGGTCATGCGGATCGAGGATAAGGGAGAGGATTTCTATCTCAAGGCTGTCTACGGCTTGGCGGTAGGACGCGACGGTTCGGTCTTCGTCCAGGACGAGCAAAAACAGCTTCTTCGCTTCGATCCCAATGGCCGCTTCATAGGCAATCTTTTAAAGCTTGGCCAGGGCCCGGGTGAATTGACTGGCTTGATAAGCTTTCTCGTCTTAGACAATCAAGTCAGCCTCTTTGGCAATCCGAGAAATGTGGTGGTTCTCGACTTCCAGGGTCATTTGATACAGGAGGTCCCGCTGAATGAAATAGCCGGATCGCTTACCGATTTCATCGCCTGCACACCGGCTTTCTTTCTATTCAACAGATCGAGGTACCTTGGTCCAATGAAGGGGGACGGCTGGACGGATATCTCTAACGAGATCCTCCAGGTATCCAGAAAGGACGGAAAGGCCGAGATTCTGGCGGACTTCCCTATTCCCGCATATGCAAAAGCGGCTCCTTCTGGAAAAAGCGACTTTCGGATGTCCGGAGTTCTGCGAACTGTTTCCCTCGATGAAGCGACATTGGGCGTATCCCATTCAGCGGAGTACATGGTAAAGGTCTTTGATTTGAAAAACCGAGAAGTAACGGCGGCATTCAAACGTTCCTACAAACGGATCAAAAAGCTGAGCGGAGGCGGCGTCCGCGGGACGCGAAACGCGTCCTTTGATCCGCCCGAGTTCGAATACGATATTTCCCGGATTCATTCGGTCGATGGACGCTTTTGGATCCAGACCTCGACCGCCGACGAGGGAAAAGGCGTCCTGTTCGATGTCTTCGACAAGGCCGGCCGTTACATCGACTGCTTCTTTCTCAAATACAAGGAAGGCAAAATCCCGCCGAACGCGATATTTAAGCGCTTCGTCTTCTCGGGCGGTTTCGTCTACTTCGACGACAAGACCGAAGACGATCTTGTCGTCATCCGCAAATGCCGGATGATCGGTCTCTAGGCTGAAGCCGATTCGCAGGGCGTCCGCATCATCAACCTCGACGACAAGGACCGCGTTTGCCCCATCGCCAAGGTCCGGGGAGAGCTGATTCTCACCGAATAGGATTCTGTCCCGCCTTGCGGAACGGAGGGAGAACTCCTATCTCCGTCCCCTCCTTTCCGGTCTTGGCATGTTTCTTGGTTCTCTCCTGGCCGTCGGCCGAGGCGGTCGGGGGGAGAAGACCGCACGAGGCCGGGACTTCTCGAAGGAGGATGATGATGAGCAAAGCGATCCCGAAAACCATGAAGGCCGCTGTCATCGATAAGTTCGGCGGCCCGGCTGTCCTTCACGTGGCACGTGTCCCGGTGCCGGAGCCCGGTGAGCGGGAGATCCTGGTCCGCGTCCATGCGGCCGGCATCGGCTCCTGGGACCCCTGGGTTCGCGAGGGTGGGATGGGCGGAACACGGTTCCCGCAAGTCATCGGGTCCGACGGCTCAGGGACCGTCGTCGCGGCCGGCTCCAAGGTCCGCCGGTTCAAGGTCGGCGACCGGGTCTATGCTTATGCGATGGACAATCCGAAGGGCGGTTTCTACGCCGAGTATGCCGCTGTCCCGGAAGACGGCGCGGGTCTTGCCCCCGCCGGCCTCAGCCTCGACGAAGCGGGAGGCCTCGCCGCCTGCGGGCTGACGGCCGTCGCGGGCCTTGACGCGCTGAAGATCGCCAAGGACGCGCCCGTGATGGTCCTCGGGGCCAGCGGCGGCGTCGGCCATATCATGCTCCAGTTGGCCAAGCGGGAAGGAGCCAGAGTGTTGGCCGTGGCGTCCGGGCGGGACGGGGCCGCGCTCGCCGAAGGGCTGGGGGCCGACCTGGCGGTCAACGGAAAGACAGCGGACGTCGCCAAGGCGGTCCGGGGATTCGCGCCCGAAGGTCTCGCGGCGGCCCTGGTCTTCGCCAATGGGGACAAGCTCGCGCCGGCCCTGAAGCTCGTCCGCAAGGGCGGGACGATCGCCTATCCCGAAGGCGTCGAGCCGGTACCCCGGGGAACCGCCGGCGTCAAGGTCCGCTCGTTCAACGGCTTGTCGGGACCCGAGGCCTTCGAGCGCCTCAACGGGCTCGTCTCCCTCGGGACGTTCCGCGTCGAGATCTGCAGGACGTACAGGCTCGACGACCTACCGCAGGCTCACCGGGACGTCTTGAAGCACCACCTCGGCAAGCTCATCGTCAAGCCGCGCGCCTGAGCCAGACGCCGCAGGCCGACCTTCAGTATTTCAGGCGGAACGTGACGATCTTGGGGAAGTCTTTCTGCTCGATGGCGTAGAAAAGGCCGCTCGCGTCCATCCGGCGAATGATATAGCCGGGGTCCGGCCCGAGCACGGTATGGCTCAGCAACCGGCCCTCGGGGTCGTACAGCTCGACGGCCAGGTCCCGGAGGTTCTTGTCCTTGCGAATCGCAGCGTCCACGGGCTCCGTGCCTTTCCGAATGGAAAGAAAATTCACGATGTCCCCCGAAGGCGCCCGGAAGACGCCTTTCGACGTCAGAAAAGCCTCTCCCAGATAGGCTACGTCTCTATTAAACGAGGCAAAATCATGTTGCCGCTGGAGGCCCATGGCCTTCTGCACATCGCGAAACAGCTCGACCTTGTAGGGCTTCTTGATGTCTGAATCCCTCTCGATGATGCGCGTCAGCTTCTTATCCTCGTAGAGCCAGATGCGATTGTCATGGAAAGGCTTTGTATAAAGGATGTCCTCCGGGCTCTGAAAGTCGCAATACCCTGGGCTAAAATTCAGCCACGCGGCCTCAAAGTCCTTGTTATCGATGGGCTCATAGTCTATGAACGAACCCTTAAATGACCAATCCTCTCCGAACTCATGGAAGAGCTCGAGGCCCTCGCTGACCTTTCCGAATATCACGTACCCCATGGCGGAATGGAAGATCTTGTCCGCTGAGATCCAATCCAACTCAAGCAGCTTTTTCGTGGTCGTCCGGAGCTCTCCGTCATCGGTAAAAACCGAAACGCGCCCGAGCATGTCGTCGAAGACGACGACCTCGCCACCGCGGCCGATCGAGAGCACGCGAACGCTCTGGAACTCTCCGGGACCTTGGCCCTTTCTGCCGAACGTCAGGAGGTGTTGACCTTCCTTATCGAACTTCCTGATCTCGGCCAGTCGACGGTCGGCGACATAGATCTCGCCATTCCCGTTCACGGCGACATCGGATATCCCGGCAAAAGCCAGCTCCGCAGGGCCTTCGAGGGCCCCGATCCGGCGTTCTTCGATAAGAGAAAGACCCGGGCGGCCTTGCAGGTCCCATATTCCCTTGGCAGGATTCTTGACGACCGTCACACCGTTCACGACCTGGATCGTCCCCTGCCACCCGGCGCCCTGCTTTCCGCAGGAACCCGTACACAAGACGAGAGCCAGCGCCGCGACGGCGATAAGGCCGCGCGCGATGAGGCGACTCGATCCGGTTCCCTGCCGACCTCGCTTCATGATCTCTTGACCTCGGAACGTCTGGCCTTACGGCTCCTGCCTTGATGATAGGCCCGAGCCGCCGAGATGGCAAGTGCCCTAAGTCCGGCGGCCGTGGTAAGATGGCCGTGGGGGTGACCGAAAATGAGAAAGATCATTGTCCTGTCCTTCATGTCCCTTGACGGCGTTATGCAGGCCCCCGGGGGACCCGACGAGGACCGCACCGGCGGCTTCGAGTACGGCGGGTGGACCGTGCCGTACTTCGACGATGTTCTCGGCCAGGTCATGGCCGAACAGATGAACCGTCCCTTCGACCAGCTGCTCGGCCGGAAGACCTACGAGATCTTCGCGGCTTATTGGCCGCATCACAAAGCCGAGTGGCCGGGGAGTGACAAGGCGACGAAGTACGTGGCGACGAGAACCCTCGAGAAGACGGATTGGGATCCCACGGTGCTCATCAAGGGGGATGTCGCGGGAGAGATCCGGAAGCTCAAGGAGCAGGACCGTCCCGAGCTTCAGGTCCACGGCAGCGGCGATCTCATTCAGACGTTATTGAAACACGATCTGGTGGACGAGCTCTGGCTGAAGACGTTCCCCGTCACTCTCGGCCCGGGCAAACGCCTGTTCGCCGCGGGGGCCGGTCCGGCCGGCTTCAAACTGCTGGACAGCCGGATCTCACCGGCCGGTGTCGTCATCGCCAATTACGGGCGCGCGGGGGACGTCAAAACAGGGACTTTCGCCTAGGCGATCACCTCGACTGCATGCCGGCCACGGAGGCCTCGATCAGCCTGTAGGCGGCCCGGAGCGACAACCCGTCCTTGTCCCGCGCGCCGAAGGGGATGGAGGCCAGTCCGAGCGCCGCGGCCTTGGGATGGGCGAAGATCCTGCGGATGGCCTCGCCCAGCTCGGCGCTTGTCGGCCCTTCCGGCGCCGTCAAGGGATGGCCGGCGACCTCGGCCGGGTCGAGAACGTCCATGTCCACGTGGACGTAGATCACGTCGGTCAGGCGGCCGAGCCTCCGGACCTGCTCGTCGATTACGCTCGCGCCCGCCCGGATGTCTTCGACGCTCAAGTATTGGCATTCCGACCGGTCGAGAAGCTCGCGCTCGAGAGGATCGACGTCCCGAAGCCCGCCGAAGACGATATATTTCGTCGGCAGGGCCGGATCGAGGCCGGTCTTGAGCCGCAAGCGGGTCAGGCCCATCCCGGCGGCGACGGCGACGTCCATGCCCCCCAGCATCCCGCTCAACGTTGTCTCCGGCGTGTTGAAGTCGGCGTGGGCGTCGAAATAGATGAGCCCGACGCGCAACGGCTTGAGTCCGGCCAGCCCCTCCCGCCGCTCTCCCTTTTCGGAGGAGCCGGGGGAGACTTGAGCCGGGCCCAGGTGCTGAAGCCCGGCCAGCATCCCGAGGAGATCTGTGCAGTTCGTGAGCAGGCCCAGGACGAGCCCCGCCCCCTGCCTGTTCTTGGCCACGAGCGCGCCGATCCTCCGGCTCTCCAGGGCGTCCCGGTTCCACTCGCCGTACTCGGCCCGCTCCTCCTTCGTGAGGGCGATCGTCTCAGGACCCAGCACTTCGCAGCCGAGCTTCCCAAGGAGGGCGACGAGGCCGCCCTCGGCCATGTACTTGGGACCGTCGGAATCGTTCCTGACGACGGCCACCTTGAGCTTCGGCCGGGCCTGGGCGCCGACCGAGGCCGCGAGAAGGGGACCGGCGCACGCCAAGACGAGCGCCAGCAGGCCGCATGAGGTGGTGAGGTTGTTCATGATCGGGGATCTCCTTCCAGGCCCGTTATATCGAACAGTCCCCGGGCCTGTCAATTGACCGTCGTCTTGACGCGGGCGGCGGCCCGTAATATCCTCGCGGCGTGAGAGCCACTGGCCAGAGCCCGAGCGCTTCGAGGTGAACATGAAGAGACCGATCAAGACCGGATCCGCCCGGATGGCGATCGTTCTGATCTCGCTTTCCATTCCCGCTTCCGCCGGACAGGTCGGGCCCGTGGTCCCGCAAAAGGCCCGGCCGATCCCGCTCCGCGACGTCCGCCTGACCGGGGGGCCTCTCAAACAGGCCCAGGACCAGAACGGCCGCTACCTGCTCTCGCTCTCACCGGACCGGATGATGGCCTTCCTCCGCAAGGCCGCCGGCCTCGAGCCTAAGGCCGAAGGCTACGGCGGCTGGGACGGGGCCAACCGCCAGCTGACCGGCCACATCGCCGGCCACTATCTCTCGGGGGTGAGCCTGATGTTCGCCGCGACGGGCGACCCGCGGTTCAAGGAGCGGGCCGACACTCTCGTGGCCGAGCTCCGGGCCGTTCAGGACAAGCACGGCGACGGTTACATCGGCGCCCAGGCCGACCGCGGCGGCGTGCCGGGGAAGACCCTCTACGCCCAGCTCGCCGCCGGGGACATCCGCTCGTCCGGCTTCGACCTCAACGGGATGTGGTCGCCCTGGTACGTCCAGCACAAGATCTTCGCCGGGCTGCGCGACGCCCACCGCTTCACGGGGAGCCTCGCCGCCCTCGAGGTTGAGACCCGGTTCGCGGCCTGGGCCGAAAGCGTCCTGGCCGGGCTCGACGACGCGCAGATCCAGAAGATGCTGGGGACCGAATTCGGCGGTATGAACGAGGTCCTCGTCGACCTCTACGCCGACACCGGCGACAAGCGTTGGCTGGCCCTCGCCGACCGCTTCGAACATCGGGCCATCATCGAGCCCCTCGCCCGCGGCGAGGACATCCTCCGGGGCAAGCACGGCAACACGCTGGTGCCGAAGCTCCTGGGGTCGCTCGAGCGCTACGTCTACACGGGCGACCCGGCCTCCGGCACCGCGGCGACATTCTTCTGGGACCGGGTGGCCCTCCATCACAGCTTCGCCACGGGCGGTCACGGCCGCAACGAATACTTCGGCGAACCCGACCGGCTCGAGGCCATGATCGAGGGCCGGACGGCCGAGACCTGCAACGTCTACAACATGATCAAGATGTCTCGGGCCCTCTTCGCCCTCGACCCCGGGATGCGCTACGCCGATTTCCACGAGCGGGCCCTCTTCAACCACATCCTGGGCTCGATGGACCCGGCCGACGGCGCGACCTGCTACATGGTCCCCGTGGGCCAGGGCGTCGTCCGCGAATACCAGGACATGGCGGAGGATTTCACCTGCTGCGTCGGCTCGGGCATGGAAAGCCACGCCTTGCATGGCCACGGCATCTATTATGGATCCGCCGATACGCTCTGGGTGAACATCTACGCGCCCTCGACGGCGGTCTGGAGCGCCGCGGGCGTCCGCCTGGAGATGTCGACCTCCTTCCCGGAAGGTGACGCGGCCGCGCTAACGATCGAGACGAAGAAGCCGAGCCGCTTCACGATCGCGCTCCGCCGGCCTTACTGGGCGGGAGAAGGGTTCGCCGTCAAGGTCAACGGCAAGGGCGTGAAGGATCCGGGGCCGGCGGGATCCTATGTCCGCCTCAGCCGGAAATGGAAGACGGGGGACAAGGTGGAGCTGACGCTGCCCAAGACCCTCCGCTTGGAGCCCCTTCCCGGCGATCCCGGCAAAGCGGCGATCCTGTGGGGTCCCCTCGTTCTGGCCGGGGACCTCGGCGCCATCCCGAAGAGACAGCCCCGCGACGAGGCCGTCGCCACGGCCGCGACGGCGAGGCAATGGCCGGTGACGCCCGTCCTCGTGACCGCCGCATCGCAGGTCGGGGATTGGGTCAAGCCCTCGGAGGACAAGCCGGGCGTTTTCCTGACCGCCGGCGCCGGCCGCGACCGGGACGTCGAGCTCGTCCCGTTCTACCGCCTCCACCGCCGCGTCTACGCCGTCTATTGGGACGTCCTGACGCCGGAGAAATGGACGGAGCGCGCGGCGGCCATCAGAGCGGCCGAGGAAGCCCGGCGGGATCTCGAGGCGGCAACCGTCTCCTTCGTCCAGCCGGGCCAGATGCAGGCCGAGCGGGACTTCAACCAGCAGGGAGGGAAGACGTCGCCGGCCCAGTTCCGCGGCCGCTACGGCCGCCGGGCGGTGGATTGGTTCTCGTTCGACCTGCCGGTCGATCCCTCCGCCGCGCTCAACCTCGTCGTCACCTACAACACCGAAGAGCGGGCCGACCGGGCCTTCGCCGTCCTCGTCGACGGCCGGAAGCTCGGGGAACAGAGGATCGTCCGCCGGAGCCCTCAAGAGAAAGAGCAGTTCTTCGACGTCGCTTATCCTATCCCGGCCGAGGCCGTCGCCGGCAAGCGAAGGATCACCGTCCGGTTCGAAGGGATGGAGGGCGGCGAGACGGGGACGGTCTACGGCATCCGCGTCGTCAGGGCCGGCAGGATCCCGTAACGGCCGTCCGGTCAATCTGACGGTTCCCGGGTGCCCATGGTGACCACGTCGCTCCTGAACTCGGGGGCCCCCAGGTCCAGATCGACCGGGGACAGCTCCTTTCCGTCCCAACGACGGGAATTGTCCTCGTGGGGGAGCTTCTCGATCATGTAGGTGATGCCCCACTTGCCCAGGAAGTACTCCGTGTCCTTATTGATCTGCTCCATCCTGAGGCGATATCGGCTGTGATAGGCGTCCTTCCTGTCCACCTTGGAATAATCATGATTGTGGATGGCCTCGGCGCTGGGACAATAATAGATCTTGTACCCGGCCTTCCGGACGCTCAGGCTCAGGTCCTTGTCCTCGTTGGCGATAAAGATCCCGCGGCCCTCGCGGATATCGTCGAATCCTCCCGCCTCAAAAAGGACAGCCCGCTTGGCCAGAAGCGCTGTGGTGGTGTACCAGGGGACCTCTCCCTCGTTCATGGCCAGGGGATCGTGTCTCCGCAGGTCGGCCAACGGTCCCGACTTGATGAGTCCGATACCGTAGACCCGTCCGTTCCTTTCCAGAGTTATCGTATGGGCCCCGCAGTAATAGACCTTCTCCACCTCGGCTTTCAGGAGCTTGGCCCCGACCAGGCCGATCTTCGGGTCCCCTTCCGCCCGCTTCAGGAGATGCCCCAGCCATCCCGGCAGGACGAGGACATCGTTATCCATCAGGACGATATGGCGGCCCCTGGAGAATAAGATGCCCTGATTGCGCTGCCCCGTCGTCCCCGTGCTCTGCCGGTTGTAGATGACGTGGAGGTTCCCGTGGGCGTCCTCGAGCGCCTTGATGATCTCGAGCGTCTCGGGACCGGACCCGACATCGCTCAGGATGATCTCGAAGGGCTCCGGCGTTCCGGCCACGATCGATTCCACGCACCGCCGGGTATCCGCTCCCCGTTCCGCCGAAATGACGATGATCGATGTCAGCCGGCTGGAATCCGGGGCGTGGGCGGCGCCGTACTGGTCGATCGCCGCGGGCCGGTCGAGGTTCAAGGCCCGGCCGTCTCGATCCAAGAACGTGTATCTCGCGGAGGCATCGAAAAGCATCAGGCGCTCCTTTCAGCCGGGATTCCACAATCCTCGATAATGGCCCGGGCCCTGCGTTGAAGGTCCAGGGCGAAATCGTCCTTCGTGTCGAGGCCCTTCTCGACGGCGGAAAGCGTCTCATAGAAAAGATCCCAGCCCGAGCGTTCCCGGAGATAGGTCCGCCTGAGCATGCTCTTCTCGCCCCGGACAAACGCCAGGGCCTTGCGGATGCGCCCGGCGCCCTCCCTGATGAACCGGGTCCCTCGAGGGTCATCACCGCGGGCGAAGAAGGAGGCCGCTTTGAAGGCAAATCGAAGGTGGACGACGGTCGCCGGGATGAGCGAGACGAAACAGCCGGTGAACGGATCGATCAGCTCCTTCAGCACCCTGACATCGTTCGCGACGACCCGGGCATAGGCGGAAAAATGGATGATCCGGATATAGTCGCCGATCAGCTTTCCGACGTGGGCGGCGGCCACGGCCTCCCCGGCGAGGCCGTCCTTGTCATGGCGCATGAAGAGCCCATCCTCGTGCAGATAGGCCAGCTTGGGGCCGGCCTTATCGAGAGCCGAAAGGATGTAGGCCTGGTCCTCCGCCCGTCCTATGAAGGAAGGCGTGAACGGCCGGTGGCGGCGCAGGCTGTCCACGAGGATGCCGTTCGTTCCTCCCGTGACATGGATGCGCTGGAGACAGGCCTTCTCTCCGTCGAGGTCGCTCCGGTCATGACGGGCCATCATCTCCGCTTCCGTCGAAAGCGCCTGGGGCAGCGGGCTGAAAAAAATGAACTCGTCGAAGGACGGATCACGGTCCGGGAACGGGACATCGCTGGAGTACAGGGACCGGCCGATGTCCCCGGCGTTGACCAGGGCCCCCGCGATCATGCCCAATTCCACGGACCGCCCGTGTGTGTCCACACCCTGGGCGCCCCAGAGCGGGGTCCGGAAATGCTCAAAGGCCGAACGGCGCGTTTCGGCCACAAGCTCACGCTGGGGAAAGACCTGGTCCAGGTCGATCTTGAACGTCGCTCGGACGCGATGGTCGATCAGGACCTTCCAGAACGCGGCCATGGCCTTCAGGAAGCTGTAGTGCCTTCCGTATTCTCCGTCCACGCCAAAGACCCCGAGCCGTCGCCCGGCATCCGCGCTTCCCAGATAATGGGCGAGGGCCGGCCCGAGGACCTCCGTGATGATCCTCTGCGTGTCCGCTTCCGTGAACGCGTAGAGGTCCACCGTCTTCAACCCGCCGTGGCGGGCCAGCTCTTCCCGGATATACTTTCTGGCGAGATCCCGGAGGCCTCCGTGCGTGACCGAGACGGAGAGCAGGCAGACCGGCCTGGATCCCGGGGAGACGCGGCCGCGCTCCCTCTCGAATTCCAGGGCCTTTTCCAGGCCGTCGAGGCCATGGAGGATCTCGTTGCTCTCCGGCGCGACGCCGAGAGGGACCGGGTGGTCATACCAGAAGAGCTGCGGCTCCTGCCTGGCTCTTCGGAGCGCCTCCTTCGTTCCCTCGCTGAGGGGGAGCGCGTCCAAGGAGCTCGTATCGGGGGGAACGGTCAAGAGCACATTGGAGGAAAAAAGCAGTTCGCTTGCGGGATCTGTCAGCGGCGTGGGATTCATTCGGGTGATGGTCACCCGGCGTCGGGAACGCAGCGCTTCCATGCGTCCTCTCCTGTCGCTCAGGATGCCGTGCGCCTCAGGGAAGAAGACGGCCCAGAACTCCTCCGCGGATCTTCTCGCATCCGCCAGGTTCCCGGCATCGGACACCCAATCGGAAAGGCGGTCGTAACGGCCGGCGAAGTCAGGGTCGTTCTGACACGCCTCATCCAATTCCCTCTCGACGAGTTCTTTCCCCTCGATATAGAAGTTCGCCGCTTCCCCCCATTCCGAGGACCGGCTCATGTCGTCCAGGTAGCCCCCGGCTCTTTCGAAGGCCGGGTGCGACGCTCCCGCAAGGGAGATCAAGAACGCGGAGTTGAGGGCCTGCGCGGGATGGTCTGTCCGCGGGTCAAAAGAAAAGGCCGGGCCTTCCCGGCCCTCCCGTTGCATCAAGGCATGGACAATGGTCCCGAGCTTGGACATGATCTTCCGCTGACGAAACCTTACCAGATAGGAAAGCCCCGGGTCAACCGGGCTGGAGCCCAGCCTGCGTGGAGGGCGACCTCCCGGTCATCGCCCCTCGGCCCGGCCGGCGGTTCCTTGACGCGGGCCGGCGGCCGTAATATCCTCACGACGTGAGAACAGCGGACGGCACTCAACGCATCTGGGAGATCGATTTCCTGCGCGGCGTGGCCATCATCCTGATGGTCTGCTACCACCTGCTCTTCGATCTGGGCGAGTTCGTCGGGATCGAGCGCTTCCTCGGCTGGTCCACCGACCTCACGAAAACGGCCTGGATCGTCGCCCAGTTCTTCTTTGCCGTGCTTTTCGTCGTCCTGTCAGGGATCAGCGGCACGCTGAGCCGGAACAACGTCCGCCGGGGGCTGCGGCTCCTGGCCGTATCGATCCTCGTCAGCGCGGCGACTTTTATCTTCGATCCGGCCTCGACCGTCTATTTCGGCATCCTGCAATGCCTCGCGGTCTCAATGCTGCTCTACGGCGCGGCGTTCCAGAAAGCCGGACCGGTCGCCTGCGCCGCTTGGGGCGCGGTCGTTATCGGGCTAAGCGCGGCGCTCCCGGCCGCCAAACAGGCGCTCGCGGTCCGTTCCGACTGGCTGATGCCGTTCGGGATCACCAGCCCGTCGTTCTCGGCATTCGATTATTTCCCGCTCATCCCCTGGCTCGGGATCTTCCTGATCGGGGCGGCGCTGGGGAAGTCCGTTTACGCCGCCAAGCGGAGCCTCCTGCCCTGGCGCCTACCGCGGACGTTCGTCAACTTCGCCGGCCGCCATTCCCTGCTGATCTACATCGTCCATCAGCCCGTCATCATGGGCGTTATCTACGCGCTCGGCCTGGCCCGCTGAGCGGACCCTACCGGCCCGTCCGGCCTTGACACGTGTCCGGGCCGGGACTATCTTCGCAACATAGGGAGTGCCGCCCGCGGCCGGACCGCTCATGTCTCAAACGCTCCGAACGCCCGCCGATTATTGGAGCCGCCCTGCCTCGCGGCTGCTGGAGGACCTCGGCTCGACGGCGCGGGGGCTCGGCGAATCCGAAGCCCGCGCGCGCTTGGAGGCCGTCGGGCCGAACGCCCTCAAGGTCCGGAAGCGGGCCACGGCCTGGGGCCTGTTCCTGAAGCAGTTCAGAAGCCCGCTCGTGCTGATCCTCGTCTTCGCCACGATCGTCTCCGCCGTGGCCCGGGACTATGCCGACGCCCTGGTCATTCTGGTGATCGTCGTCGGGAGCGCGCTCATCACCTTCGCGCAGGAGTACACTGCCTCCCGGGCCGTCGAAAAGCTGCGCGCCCGGCTCGTGCACAGGATCTCCGTGCTGCGCGAGGGGACCGCCCGGCCCGTGCCGGCCGAGGACATCGTCCCCGGCGACGTCATGCTCTTGTCCGCGGGCAGCCTCATCCCGGCCGACGGCCGGGTCCTCGAGGCCAGAGATTTCTTCGTCAACCAGGCCGTGCTGACCGGAGAGACTTTTCCAGTCGAGAAAGCGCCCGGCGACGCGAAACCGGAGGCGGGTCTGGCGGAGCGCACGAATTGCGTTTTCATGGGCACGACCGTGCGCAGCGGCACGGCCGCTGTTCTCGTCGCCCAAACGGGCGCCGGGTCGGCGTTCGGCCGGATCGCCGACCGGCTTGCCCGGCGGCCGCCCGAAACGGAATTCGAGCGCGGCATCCGCCGCTTCGGCCTGATGCTGTCCCAGATCATGGTCGCCCTCATCCTGATCGTCTTCGGCATGAACATCGTTTCCGTCAAGCCGCCCCTCGACTCGCTTCTCTTCGCCATCGCCCTGGCCGTGGGCATCTCGCCCGAGCTCCTTCCGGCCATCATCACCATCAACCTCTCCCGGGGAGCGAGGGAGATGGCCCGGCACGGCGTCATCGTGCGGCGCCTGAATTCGATCGAGAACCTCGGCAGCATGGACGTGCTTTGCACGGATAAGACGGGAACTCTGACCGAGGGTGTCGTCAGGCTCGAGGGCACGTTTGACGGCGAGGGCCGGCCGTCAGACGAGGTTCTCCGCTACGCTTTTCTCAACGCCCGCTTCCAGACGGGCCTGGCCAACCCGCTCGACGAGGCCATCACCGGCGCGCATCCGGGAGATGCCGGCGGGGCGGTCAAACTTGACGAGATCCCCTACGATTTCGTTCGCAAGCGCTTGAGCGTCGTCGTCCGGGAGAGCGGGGCAGGGCCCCTGCTGATCGCCAAAGGGGCCTTGGAGAACCTCCTCGCCGTCTGTGTCAATGTCCGCGGGGGCGGCGGTCCCGTCCCCATGGACCGGGACGGGAGGGAGAGGATCCGGGAGAGGTTCGCGCGCTGGAGCGAACAGGGCTTCCGGGTCCTGGGTGTGGCCGTCAAGTCCGTGCCCGCCCAAGCGGCCTATTCCCCCGGCGACGAAACCGGCCTGACGTTCGCGGGTTTCCTTACGTTCTTCGATCCGCCCCGGGCCGGGGTGCTCCAGACGATCGAGAGCCTGGCCGGCAAGGGCATCCGTCTCAAGATCATCACGGGCGACGACCGCCGCGTGGCCGCCCACGTCGCCCGCATCGTGGGTCTCAACGTCGAAGGCGTCATGACCGGGTCCGAGCTGGCCACTCTGCGCGACGAAGCCCTGTGGCATCGCGTCGAGCATACGACCCTTTTTGCCGAGGTCGATCCCAACCAGAAGGAGCGCATCATCCGGTCCCTCCAGAAGACCGGACATGTCGTCGGCTATCTGGGCGACGGCATCAACGACGCCCCGGCCCTCCATGACGCCGATGTCGGCATCTCCGTCGAGGGGGCCGTGGACGTTGCCCGCGAGGCGGCCGACCTCGTTTTGCTCCGTCCTGGCCTGGAGGTCCTCGGCCGCGGCGTCGAGGAGGGGCGCGTCACCTTCGCCAACTCGCTCAAGTACATCTACATCACCACCAGTGCGAACTTCGGCAACATGCTCAGCATGGCGGCCGCCTCCCTGTTCCTGCCCTTCCTGCCGCTCCTGGCGAAGCAGATCCTCCTCAACAACTTCCTCTCCGACGTCCCGGCGATCGCGATCGCCGGCGACAACGTCGATCCCGAGTGGGTCGAAACGCCTCACCGCTGGGACATCCGATCCATCCGCAGGTTCATGATCGTCTTCGGCCTGACCAGCTCCGTCTTCGATCTCCTGACCTTCGGCGTGCTGCTTTTCGTCCTCAAGGCGACACCGGACCTCTTCCGCAGCGGCTGGTTCGTCGAGAGCCTGCTGACGGAGCTCCTGGTGGCCATGGTCGTCCGCACCCGCCGGCCCTTTTATAAGAGCACTCCCGGCCGCTGGCTCATGATCTCGACGGCGCTCGTCGTCGCCGCGACGTTCGTCCTGCCCTATCTGCCGCTCTACCCCCTCCTCGGCTTCGTCCCCCTGCCGTCGCCGGTCGTGGCCTGGCTCGTCGGCATCACCGTTCTCTATGTGCTGGCCGCCGAAGCCGTCAAGCGGGTCTTTTTCGCCCGCAAGCCGGCGACCAGCGCCTGACACGGTGACCCGCTAGGCCGCCGGGGCCCCGTCGCAGGGTCGGCTAATCCCTTCCGCCAGGACTTTTTTATCGCCCTACGGAATTTTTGGGCGGCCCGGCCGCCCCGTGCGGAATAATGTCCCGCGTTCCCCCCTGGTGGCGGCCCGCCCTTCGTGGCACATTTCTTGAATTGTCAGGGGCGAGGAGAGCCCAATGAAAGCAAGTTCGCAGGTAAAGACACGTCCGAAGAGAGCCGTCCGTCCGGCCCGCCCCGCCCCCGCCGCTGGTTGCCCGGGGGGCGGAGGGTGCGTCGAGACAAGACCCAAGCGGGGCGGCCACGCGTTCAGGAAAAGGAGGCCTCTTTCCTAATGTGAGGCTCTGATGAGCGCTCCCGCATCGACTGCGCGCAAGATCGTCCTCGTCACGGGGGCCACGGGCGGATTGGGACGGGTCGTCGTCAAGCGCCTTCTCGGATCCGGCGCCGTCGTGGCCGCCGTCCACAGGGCCGAGGCCGGATTCCGCGATCTCGTCGCCTTCACGGGCGGGGACGAGGCTTCTCTCAGCGGCTTTCGCGCCGATGTCACGTCCGAGTCCGAGGTCCGGGAGATGGTCGAGGCCGTCGTCCGGCGGCATGGCCGCATCGACGCGCTCCTGAATCTCACCGGGACCTATCGGGGCGGCAAGGATATCGCCGAGACGGCCGAAGACGACTGGGACTTCCTGATGAGAACGAACCTCAAGTCGGCTTTTCTGTGCTCCCGGGCCGTTCTGCCAGTCATGGCAAAAGCCGGATCCGGGCGCATCGTCAATGTCGCCGCCCGCCCGGCCGTCGAAAAGAAAGGCCGGGCGAGATCCGGGGCTTACGCGGTTTCCAAGGCGGGGGTCGTCGTCTTGACCGACGTGATCGCCGAGGAGGCCCGAAAGTCCGGGATCACGGCCCACTGCATCGTGCCCGGGACGATCGACACGCCGGACAACCGGGCCGCGATGCCCGACGGGGACTTCTCCAAATGGGCCGATCCGGTGGACATCGCCGAGGTCGTGCTCTTCCTCGTCTCCGACGCGGCCTCCGTCACGAGCGGCGCGATCATCCCGGTTTATGGGAAGAGCTGAATCCCGGCTCCGTCAGGTCTAACGGGAGGTCGATGGCCGCGGCATGGTCACGGCGGCATTGGCCACGATGAGGACCTCGGTGCCGTCGGCGATATACTCATAGAGCTCCCGGATATCGGGGTTGAAGAGGGCGACGCACCCGTCGGTCCAATCCTGGTACTCCCGCATGGCCGCCGGGTCCGCGTCCCCCGGAAGCCATCCGGCCCGAAGCGTCGAGGGATCGGCCCGGTGCTTTCTGGCCAGACTGGACGTCAGCTCCGGCAGCTGCCCGTGGAGGAGGATCGCCCCGCCGAGCCTTGTGTCCTGGGGAGGGCAGACGCGGGCGGCGAGCTTTTCCAAGATCGCTTTGTGCTCCCCCGGCCCGACGAGCCCCGCTTCGAGACCCCGGCGGGCATCGGCGGCGTTCGGATAGGCCAGCCAGAGCCCGAGATAGTATGCCGAAGGCCTATGGCCGCATATAAAGTAGGTCCCTTCCGGGGTCTTCTGGTCCCCGAGACGTTCCTTGGGGCCGTGGGCGCGCCACCCGAGCTGGATCCGGTAGGCCTTGACCATGTGCCGCCCGACCCAGAACTCGAGGCGGCGCTGGGCCTTGTTGACGAGGATCCGGGCGTTCTGCAGCTTGCCGTCCCGGAGGCGGAGCTTCCGCTCGGCGATGATCCGGGACAAGGGGAGCTCGGGCCCGTACACGGCGGGGTCGTAGAGGGCGACCGTGGTCCCCCAGGCGCCGGGCTTTTCGGAAGCCCTGTCGGGACCCGGTTTGGTGGCCAATTTCACCGGCCCCGCGGCGCATGACGCCAGGATGAAGACCGCCGCCAGAGCCGCCCCGATGGCGCACACGGGCCGACGGCAGGGTCTTTCGCTCATGATGCAGGACCTTTCCTATCTTAATCCACCTGCACGATGCATGCCAATCGACGTCCGGCTCTGGAAGGGTGGGTGGAATTCCTATATAATTGGTAGGAATGGCACCCGTCAAGGGTAAGGAGACTCCCATGAGAACGATAAAAGCGGCCGCAGCCGTGCTAGTGGTCTTCCTGGCGGCCTCGGCGTTCGCGGCCGCGCAGCCCGCCGGGTCCTGCTGCAATTCCCCGGGCCTCACGCCGGGCGGCCAGGAGCCCGTTTTTCAAGACCTGCCCAAATCGGGGAAGAAGTGCTGGATCGGGGAGGTCAATTACTTCACCTGGGAATTCGACAAAACCCCCAAAATGGGGATGTCGGTCCTCATCGTCAAGCTCTACGACAAGGACGGCACGCGGGTCTCAGACCTCACCGTCTCCGGCCGCACCGATATGCCCTCGATGCGGGGCGCCCACGATTCCGGCGAGGTCGCTTTCAAGACGAACAAGGCCGGGGACTACCTGATGCCGGTCAACGTCGTCATGCCCGGTGATTGGGAAGCTCTCCTGACCTTCTCCCGCAACGGCATCGTCGTTTTCCGCGGCCGTATCACCTTCGATGTCTGACGGGGACGGCCCGTGCGCCTCCCGTGACGCCGGGCTTGTCGCGCCGCTCGCACTTATAGAGAAGAGGTCCCTGACATGAAATCGAGCCTTCGGATCAAGCGGGCCGCCGCCGTGGCCCTGCTCGCCGGCGCGCTCGCCGGCGGCCTTCGGGCCCAGAGCTCGCTCTTCTATCTCGAGCTCCAGGCCGCGGGCGCGTACTCCACCGCTTCCGACCGCTTCGAGCTCTTCTCGCTCGCCGCCGAGGAGGTCATGCAGAAGCCGAGCCTTGGCTTCGACCTCGTTCAGCGTTTCAGCGGCCGGGGCCGGGACATCGGCGTCCTGGCCGTCCAGGCCCGGCTCGCCTACAACGAGGGGGGTGAGCACAAGCTTCAGGCCCAGCTCTACAACGCTTATTTCCGCCTCAAGACGCGATTCGCCAACATCTGGGCCGGACACAACCGGCCCGCCCTCGGGCTATCGTCCGTCCTTGACGGGCATGCCCTGCTTCTTCCCGCCCCGGCCATGCTGGGCTACGGTTTCGACCGGGACTGGGGCGTCGGGATCGAGAGGGATTTTGCCTGGGGCGGCGCCGCCGCGTCGCTGACCGCGGGCAGCGGCATGCCGCTCCACCTCAAGGGCAATTACCTGGCGGCGGCCCGCGTTTTCAACGGCGTCCTGGCCCGGGACAATTACAGCATCGGCGTGTCCCTGGCCCACGGGAACATCCTCGAGACGATGGGCTACACGCTCGTCGATCCCGAGCCGTTCGGCTGGACTACGGTGAGCATCGACGCGTCCCACGCCTGGCGGAACGTCGAGAACCGGGCGGAGGTCCTTCTCGGCCGCCGGGCTGGCGCCAACGAATTTCTCTTCTTCCTGCGGTCGGGGCTGGCCCTGCTCGAAGAGGGACGGCTCAAGGTCGAGGTCCAGCCCGTTCTCGCGAAGCGCGCCGGGGATTGGCACTATCTCCTAGGGTCGGGGCTGACCTATCTCCTGAACGCGGACCTGGCCGGGCGCTTCATGGTCCTCTACGACCGTGAGCGCCGGGACGCGCGGTTCGCCGTTCAGCTCTATTTCTACAAGCGCCTGTGATGGAGGAGGGAAGAGCATGAGAACACGATCCCGCGGCGGGCTCCCGGCATTCTTGATCTTGGCCGCGCTCGGGCTCGGCCTGGCCGCGGTCGCCCTCTACGCGGCGGTCGGCTGCGACCTCAACGACCCCGACCGCGACGTCAAGCGCCTCTTCCCGGGCTCGACCGGGTTCAAGACGCTTTACGTGTCCATCTCGAAGAGAGGCGGCGACGATCTCCTGAAAAAGATCGAAGCCCGGCTGGGCGACAATTTCACCGGGCTCTTCGAGACGGCCGACGTCCCTTACACGATGTACGAGGTCTACCGGGGCGCCGATCTAATCGGGTACATCCATGGCGTCAACCAGAAGGGGACTTACGGCGGTCTCCAGGTCTTCCTGGCCCTCGACCTCCAGGGCGTCATCAAGGGATTCTACTTCCAGAAGCTGACCTCGAAGGCGGGCAAAGCCTTCCGCGATCCCGCCTTCGGTGTTCAATTCCTGGGGCTCAGCCTGGAGGATTTCTACAAATACGACGTCGTTTCGGGGAAGGAGGAGCCGCCTGGGCCCGTCAGCCGCATCAAGAACCCCGAGCCGGACTCCGAGAAGGACTTCCGGGCCGCCCTCCGGGCCGTCAAGAAGAACCTCATCCTCGTCGACGAGTTCCTCCTCGGCAACCCCCACCTCAAATCCTTTCAAGGACATCCGTCATGAAGAAGCTATCCGTTTTCGAGGTCGCCTGGAAGAGCCTCCTGCGGAAGAAGACGCGGAGCCTGCTCACGATCCTCGGCATCGCCATGGCCGCCTGGGTCCTGGTCAGCCTCTTCGGCTTCAACCGCGGCTACGAGGCCTCGCTCAACAAGGATATCGACAATCTGGGATTCCAGATGCTCGTCGTGGCCAAGGGCTGTCCCTATGAAGCGGCGACCCTGATGCTAAAGGGCGGAACGGGCCTGAAATACATGGACCCGTCCATCGCCGCGGCCGTGGCCGCCGAGCCCGAGGTCGACGGCGTGACGCCCATGCTCATGCAGGTCGTCTTCGATCCGAACAAGGGCGAGAGCGGGGGCGTCGCCGCCTTCCTCGGCGTCGACCCGGTCTCATTCCCGAAGATGAAAAGCGCCTTGCCGTTCAAGGCCGGGGGCTGGTTCACGCAGCCGGAAGCGGCCGAGGCCGTCTTCGGCTATGAGGTGGCCGAGCTCGAGCAGCGCGAGGTCGGCGACCTCTATCTCATCCCCGAGAAAGAGGTCGAGGTCAAGGTCGTCGGCATCCTCGAGCGCACGGGAACGCAGGACGACGGCACGATCTTCCTGCCCCTCCAGGCCGTCCAGAAGATCTTCGGCTTGAAGGAGCTGACATCGATCGGCATCAAGGTCAAGAAGGACGCCGACATGAAGGCCTTCGAGGACAAGCTCTACAAGCTTCCCGACGTCCAGGTCGTCAGCCTAAGCCAGGTCAAGACGACCATCATGACCCTCGTCTCGACGGCCCGGGTCATGGTCTTCTCGATCGCGCTCATCGCCATCCTCATCGCCATGATGGGCGTCATCAACACGGTCCTGATGTCGGTCATGGAGAGGCGCCAGGAGATCGGCATCCTCAAGTCCATGGGCGCCATGGCCGGCGACGTCTTCAAGCTCGTCTGGCTCGAGACGATCATCCTGTGCATCGGCGGCGGCCTCATCGGAACGGGGATGGCCCTGATCACGGCCCGGCTAACGGACCTCCTCGTCCGCGGCCTCCTGCCGTATTCCCCGAGCGGCGGGCTCGTTTCCATCGACCCGGGCCTCGTCCTGATGACGCTCGGCGTGGTCACGGCCATCGGCCTGGCCAGCGGCGTCTATCCGTCCTGGAAGGCGGCCCGGATGCGTCCCCTCGACACCATCCGCAGCGAGGAGGAGTCGTGATCGCGCCGGTCCCTTACGCCATCGAGGCGGAACACCTGACCAGGGTCTACCGCCGCGGCCCGGAAGAGATCCCCGCCGTCGACGACGTCTCCCTCGAGATCGAAAAAGGGTCGTTCACTTCGATCGTCGGACCGTCCGGCTCGGGCAAGACGACCCTCATCAACGTCCTCGGCTGTCTCGACAACCCGACCTCGGGCCGGCTCAGCCTCGGAGGCCGGGTCGTCTTCGAGAACAGCAAGGGGCTCTCGGAGGGCAAGCTGACCTTGATCCGCCGGGACGTCTACGGCTACATCTTTCAGAAGTTCTACCTCATCCCGACGCTGTCCGTTCTCGAGAACGTCATCCTGCCGTTCACTTTCTTTAAAAAGCCCGGGGCCGAAGAGGACGTCGGCCGGATCCTGAAGCTCCTTGGCCTGGACAAGCGCGCCGACCACCTGCCCTGCCAGCTCTCCGGCGGCGAGATGCAGCGGGTGGCCATCGCCCGCGCCCTCGTGAACAAGCCGGAGATCCTTCTCGCCGACGAGCCGACGGGGAACCTCGACAGCGCCCGGAGCGTCGAGATCGGCCGGCTCCTTCAGGAGCTCAATACGCTCGAGGGACTGACGATCATCCTCGTCACGCACAACCTCCGGCTGGCCGCGCTGGCCCAGCGGACCATCGAGCTGCGCGACGGGAAGATATTCACGGCTTGACACGGCCGGCGCGGAAAAATAGAATCAGGCCAGTTATCTGAAGGAGAGGACGCATGGTCACAACTCTGCCGCAGCTTCTTGTCCATTCGGTGACGTCGTACCCGAAGCCGGATCTCATGCTGTTCAAGAAGGCCGGGGCCTACGCCCCCATCTCGTCGGCGGAGTTCGGGGCGAGTGTCAAGCACCTCGCCCTCGGACTCCGGGCCCTCGGCTTCGGGGCCGGCCAGAAGCTATGCATCTTGTCCGAGAACAGGCCGGCCTGGTCGACGACCGACTTCGCGACGCTCGCCTGCGGCGGGCTGACCGTGCCCATCTACACGACCCTCGTCTCGGAGCAGGCCCGCTATATCATCGACGATTCGGACGCCGCCGTTGTCGTCGTCTCCGATGCCGACCAATGGAAGAAGATCGAGCCGCTGAGGGCCGGCCTCGCCAAGGTCCGGCACTACATCACCTTCGCGGAGGAGGCCCCGGCGGGCGTCCTGACGCTGAAGGCCGTCATGGAGAAAGGCCGGGCCGCGGCCGAAGCCGAGCCGGGCTTGTTCGACGCGCTCGTGGCCCGGGTCAAGCCCGGCGATGAGGCGACCTTGATCTACACCTCGGGGACGACGGGCGTCCCCAAAGGCGTCATCCTGACGCATGTCAACCTCATCAGCAACATCAAGACGGCTTCTGACATCGTCGAGTTCTCTTCCAAAGACACGGTCCTGTCCTTCCTGCCCCTGTCCCATATCCTCGAGCGGATGGTCATGTTCACGTACATCTACAAGGGGTGCACGGTGGCCTTCGCCGAGAGCGTCGAGGCCGTGGCCCAGAACCTCCTTGAGGTCAGGCCTCACATCATGGTCAGCGTGCCCCGGGTCTTCGAGAAGATCTACACCAAGGTCATGGACCAGGTCCTGAAGAGCCCCGCGCTGCGGCGGAAGATCTTCTTCTGGGCCCTCGGCGTCGGGAAGGCGTACGGCGCGCGGAAGCTCGCCGGCAAGCCGGTCCCCGGAGAGCTGAAGCTCCGGCGGGCGATCGCGGCCAAGCTCGTTTTCTCCAAGATCACCGCCAAGACGGGCGGCCGGATCCGCTTCTTCGTCTCCGGCGGCGCGCCGCTGTCGAAGGACATCGCCGAGTTCTTCTATGCCATCGGTCTGGTCATCCTGGAGGGCTACGGTCTGACCGAGACGTCGCCCTTGTTGTCCATCAACACCTTCGAGGCTATCCGGCTGGGCACGGTCGGCAAGCCGGCCCCCGGCATCGATATCGAGATCGCAGCGGACGGCGAGATCCTGGCCCGCGGGCCCAACATCATGAAGGGCTACTACAAGAAAGAGGCGGAGACGCGGGAGGTCATGGAGGGCGGCTGGTTCCACACGGGCGACATCGGCCATCTCGACGCCGACGGATTCCTGGTCATCACCGACCGCAAGAAGGACCTCCTCGTCACCTCGGGCGGGAAGAACATCGCCCCCCAGCCGATCGAGAACCTCCTCAAGACGAGCCCCTACATCTCCAATGCCGTGGTCATCGGCGACCGCCGGCGCTTCGTCGCGGCCCTCCTCGTGCCCGAATTCGACAAGCTCAAGGAGTACGCCAAGGCGCAGGGGATCCCGTACGCGACGATCGAGGAGCTCTGCGCGGACAAGCGCATCGTCGATCTTCTCAAGGCGGAGGTCGACCGGGCCACGCCGCTCCTGGCGTCCTACGAGCGGATCAAGAAGATCGCCGTCCTGCCGCGGGATTTCGAGATCGAAAAAGGCGAGATCACGCCCTCCCTCAAGGTCCGGCGAGCCAATGTCACGGCCGAATACCAGGCCGCCATCGACGCCCTGTACAGGGAAGAACCCGAAGAGGGGCGTGACGACGCGGGGACCGTCGGCTGAGGCGGGCCGGGCCTATTCGGAGGCCGGGGGGCCGGTCTTGACGGGCTCGGGTTTGTCCGTCCAATAGAGGATCCGGCCGCAGTTCTCGCAGAGGATGACCTTCACCTTGTCGCGGATCTCGTTGAGCATTTGCGGACGGACGCGCATGTGGCACATGGCGCAAAAATCCCCCGTGACCGGCGACAGGGCGGTGCCGCCCTTCTTCTGGAGGAGGGCCTCGTAGAGCCGGATCTGCTCGCGGGGGATCTTGGGGAGCAAGGCCTCGCGCTCCTTGGTCAGGGCGGCGAACCGGATCTCGGTCTCCTTCATCTTCTCGTCGAGGACGATCTTTTCCTTCTTGAGAAGGTCCTCCTCGGCGTTCTGCTTGTGGAGGGCGGCTTTGATGGCCTCCTCGACGTCGTCGGCGGCGAGCATCTCGGCGATGATCCCTTCCTCGAGCGTGTCGATCTTGTGCTGGGTCTCTTCGATCTCATGGAGGAGGGAGGTGTATTCCTTGTTGGTCTTGACCTCGTTCAGCTGGCGCTTGTACTTCCCGATGGCGACCTTGAGGTCTTTGACCTCGCCCTCGAGGTCGCGGCGCTTCTTCTGGTTCTGGGCCATCTTGTCCTTGGCGTCGGCGACGAGCTTTGTCGTGGCCTGGATCCTCTTGTCGACGTCCTGGACGAGGCGGGGGATGCCTTCGAGGACGAGGGACGCGTTGTGGATCTCGGAGTCCAGGCGCTGGAGCTCGATGATCAGGTCGAAGTCGATTTCCACTATCGGTGCATCCTCGTTCTCTCGGTCAATGGGCCTACCAGGATTCGAACCTGGGACCTGCCGGTTATGAGCCGGTGGCTCTACCGCTGAGCTATAGGCCCTCGGCCCCCTCTTATAACAAAATATTGTAGTGGCGTCAATTAAACGCGGAGACGAGAAGGTTCATATCCGAGGGAGACGCGGAGTCTATAACTCGGCTCCGGACCGGGCAGGCGTCTTAAATCACCGCAGCGAACGGAGATGAACCCGCGACCCTCCGCGGCGGGATGCGGACGCTCAGTGGTTGTTCGTGAAGCTCTTCAGCTTGCGGCTGCGGCTCGGGTGCTTGAGCTTGCGCAGGGCCTTGGCCTCGATCTGGCGGATGCGCTCGCGGGTGACCTTGAACTGCTGGCCGACCTCCTCGAGCGTATGCTCGTTGCCGTCGCCGAGGCCGAAGCGCATCTTGAGGACCCGGCCCTCGCGGTCCGTCAGCGACTTGAGGGCCTCCTCGATCTGCTCCTTGAGGTTGATGTGGATGACCGTGTCGGGCGGGGAGGGGATGAGCTTGTCCTCGATGAAGTCGCCGAGGTGGCTGTCCTCCTCCTCGCCGATGGGCGTCTCGAGGGAGATGGGCTCCTGGGCGATCTTGATGATCTTGCGGACCTTGTTGACCGGCATGTCCATCTTCTTGGCGATCTCCTCGCTTGTCGGCTCCCGGCCGATCTCCTGGACGAGGGACCGCGAGACGCGGATGAGCTTGTTGATCGTCTCGATCATGTGGACGGGGATGCGGATCGTCCGGGCCTGGTCGGCGATGGCCCGGGTGATGGCCTGGCGGATCCACCACGTGGCGTAGGTCGAGAACTTGTAGCCGCGCCGGTACTCGAACTTCTCGACGGCCTTCATGAGACCCATGTTGCCTTCCTGGATGAGGTCGAGGAACTGGAGGCCGCGGTTGCTGTACTTCTTGGCGATGGAGACGACCAGCCGGAGATTGGCCGCGACGAGCTCCTTCTTGGCCTGGTCGCTGACCTTCTTGCCGGCGGTGATGGCCCGGACCGCCCGCCGCAGCGACTCCGGGTCGAGCCCGATCTCCGAGGTCTCCTTGCGCAGCTCCCGGTTCGCGTCCCGGAGCTTCTGCTTGAGGACGGGATCGTCCCTTTTCTTCTTGGCCAGGGCGGAGGCCAGGTCGTCGCGCGTGTCCTCGAGGTCGTTGATGGACCTGAGCCGGCTCCTGAGCTGCTCGATGATCTTCTCGCGGTGGGCCGAGCGGAGGTTGAGGTCGCGGATCGTCCGGCTGATCTTGACGATGACCCGGCCGCGGCTGACGAGGGTCTTCTTCTTCTCCGGGATGCGGCCGAGCCTCCGGCTGAGGTCCCTGATCTTCTTGATCTTGCCCAGGATCTGCTTCTTCTTCTCCTCGAGCTTGCCCTCGGCGATGTCCTCCTCGGAGACGTCGAAGAACTCCTGGATGATGAACGGGTTCTCCTTGATCCGGTCCTCGAGGGCCAGGACCTCATTGAGGACGAGTCGGGTCCGGCTGAGGGCCTTGATGATGCTCTTCTCGCCCCGCTCGATCTCGCGGGCGATGGCGATCTCGCCCTCGCGGGTCAGGAGCGAGATGTTGCCCATCTCGCGGAGGTAGAGCTTGACGGGATCGGTCGTCCTCTCCAGCCCGTGCGTCGAGACGAGGTCGGTCTTGCGCCGCTGGGGCAGCATCTCCTTCTGGCGCGAGTCGAGGACCTTGATCCCGTAGTCGCCCATCGACGACAGGAAATCGTCGAAGTCCTCCTCGGAATCGAGGTCCTCGGTGAAGGTCTTGTCGATCTCCTCGAAAAGCAGGTAGCCCTGCTTGCGGCCCTTCGAAATGAGCTGGGAGATCTCGTCCTTGTGGAATTTATTGTCCGGAGACACGGCGGGCACCTCTCTGATGGCCGAATCCTAATTGACGAACGTCCATGGTGATCTCTTTCCGCTTACATCAGCGACAGGATCTGCTTGGTCACGTCCTGTTTTTGGTAAAGGAGGGCCAGGAGCTCCTCCTTCTCGCCTTTCTTCTCCGACCGGGCGATCTTCAGCTGGATGTCCTTGAGCCGGTTCTGGAGATGGACCTTGCGCAGGGACCTCAAGCACTCCTGGGCCTCTTCGACCGAGCCGCCCGACGATTTCTCGAACAGCGCCCGGGCCAGCTGCGAGAGCAGGACCGCGGGGACCTTGTCCTGGAGCCCCGGGAAGCTCCACTCCTCGTCGTTCCTGAAGCAGCCCATGATGTACTGGAAGACCGGCTCGCTCTTGAGCCCCTCGAAGATCTCCTCGCCGCACTCGGAGAAGACAAAGGGCGCGAGGGAGCGGTTGCCCATGAGGATCTGGAAGAGGCGCTTCTCGGCCGGGCAGAAGAGGCCCGATTCCTCCCGGCCCTTGTCCGGCGGCCTGTTCTCGACGATGTTGCGCAGGAGCGCCTCTCCGACGCCGAGCTTGGCGCTGGCCCGCCGCAGGTACTCGCTCCGGGCGACCGGGTCGGGCACCTTCTCGATCTCCCTGACGACGGCATGGACGACCTTGCCCTTCTCTTCCGGTATGGCCATGCGGGCGCCCGCGGCGAGGGAATCGATCAGGAAATCGAGGCCGGGGACGGTCTTCCTCATCAGGGCCGCATATTTGTCGCGGCCGTGCTTCTTGAGGAACGCGTCGGGGTCGAGGCCGTCGGGCAGGACGAGGACGTCGATGTTGAGGCCCTTCTCGAGGCCGAGAGGGACCGCCCTGGCCGCGGCCGTCAGCCCGGCGCTGTCGCCGTCGTAATTGACGATGAGCCGCGAGGCGAAGCGCATGGCCTGCCCGACCTGCCACGGCGTCAGGGCCGTTCCGAGCGAGGCCACGACGTTGCGGATGCCGGCCTGGTAGAGCGAAGAGAAATCCGTGTAGCCCTCGACGAGGATGGCCGTTCCTTCCTGCCGGACGGCGTCCTTGGTGAAATTCAGCCCGTAGAGGAGCTTGCCCTTGGAATAGAGGGGCGTCTCCGGCGAATTGAGATACTTCGGCTCCGCTTCGAAGATCGTCCGGCCGCCGAAGGCGACGATGCGCCCCGTCAGGCTGAAGATGGGGAAGATGACCCGGCCCCGAAAGCGGTCTCGGTATTCGCCCGGCCGCGACGTCACCGACAGGGCGAGGCCGCCCTTTTCAAGCAGGGACATGGGAACGTTCTTCGTCTGGAAGAATTCGACCAGGGCCGTCCAGGCGTTCATGGCGTAGCCGATCTTGAGCTCCTGGATCGTCTCGTCCGAGAGGCCCCGCTTCTTCAGGTACTCGAGGGCCTTCTTCCCCTCCTGGGTCCCGGTCAGGTTCTTCCGGAAGTAGCCGAGGGCGAGCTCGTTGATCTTGAACAGCTTCTCCTCGAGCTTGAGGACCTCGGGGCGGACCCTCTGCTGGGCCGGCAGGGGGACGTGGTAGCGCTCGGCCAAGCTTTTGAGGGCCTCGGGGAAGGTCAGGCTCTCTCTCTCCATGACGAGGGAGAAGACGTCGCCGCCGACCCCGCAGCCGAAGCAGTGGTAGAGCTGTTTCTCCTCGTCGACGGTGAAGGAGGGGGTCTTTTCGGTGTGGAACGGGCAGAGGCCGACCCATTTCCGGCCCCGGTGCTTGAGGGTCGTATACTGGGAGGCGATCTCGACGATGGACGAGGCTTGCCTGACCTGGTCTATGATCTCCATGAATGCTTTTTCGGTCCGCGCGTTCTCATAGAATATAGGGACGGGTCCGCACCTTGTCAAGGCGCTCTATCTATTATTCTTTCGGACGAACCCCGCCCGTTCCTATGCGCTAGAGATGATTGATCTGGCTGGCCAGGAAGGCCGCCCCGAATCCGTTGTCGATATTGACGACCGAGACCCCGCCCGGACACGCGTTGAGCATGGCCAGCAAGGCCGCGAGGCCATGGAAGCTGGCGCCGTACCCGACGCTCGTCGGCACGGCGATGACCGGGACCCTGACCAGGCCGGCCACGACGCTCGGCAGCGCCCCCTCCATGCCGGCCACGGCGATGATAACGCGGGCCCGCCGGATGCGCTCGTACTGGCCGAGGAGGCGGTGCAGTCCGGCCACGCCCACATCGTAGACGCGCTCGGTCGCGTTGCCCAGGACCTCCGCGGTCACGGCCGCTTCCTCGGCCACGGGAATGTCCGAGGTCCCGGCGGTCAGGATGAAGATCGTGCCGATCCCGGCCGGCGGCTTGGTCTGGACCCGGATGATCGTCCGGGCCGCCTCGTTGTAGACGGCCCCGGGAAGCCGGGACCGGACCTTGGACCAGACCGCCCGTTCGACCCGGGTGACAAGGAGGTTCGAGCCCTTCCCGAGGATCTCCCGTCCGATGCGCCCGATCTGGGCCGGCGTCTTGCCGAGCCCGAAGACGATCTCCGGCGTGCCCTTGGCCACCTCGCGGTGGTGGTCCACCTTGGCGAAATCCAGCTCGCAATAGGGGAAATCCCCGAGGAGCTCGAGGGCCTTGGCTGGCGTGAGCTTGCCGTCGCGGACCTTCTCCAGGATCCCTTCCAGGCGCTTTTTCATCCCCGCTATTCTACCACATTACCGAAGGGGGCGTACCCTGGGCGCGGCGTATTGTCAAAGACGCTCCGGTCGTGTAAAATATGGGCCATTCCGGCAGCGATCTGAGAGGAACAACCGTGCGCGAACAAAAACCGAAGAAGGACGAGTATCAGAAAGCCCTGGCGGCCTTCGGCCTGGCCGTCAAGGAATTCCAGAAAGGCGAATTCGACAAGGCCACCGCGTCGTTCAAGGATTTTATCGGGACCTTCCCGGCCGACCGGGAGATCGTCGATCGGGCCAAGGCCTATCTCGCGATCGCCCAGAAGCGGCCGAAGAAGGAAGGCGTCTCGCTCAAGGGCTTCGATGACCACTACCGTTATGCCGCCGTCAGGATCAACCAGAAGGATTATCCGGGGGCCATCAAGCTTCTCGAGAAGGCGCTGGAGTTTAAGGAGAAGGAAGGGCTCATCTTCTATCTGATGGCCGACGCCAACATCCTGATGGGCCAGGCCGACGCCGCCCTCGAGTTCCTCAAGAAGGCCGTCCAGAAGGACAAGAATCTCTCCATCCTGGCGCAGAACGAGCCCGATTTCGAATCCCTTTGGGAAGACAAGAAGTTCAAGCTGATCACCAAGCTCATATGAAACGAAAAGCCGTCGTTCTTTTTTTAGGGGGGGAAGAGCGGACGGTCTTCCAGCCGGTCCTGGGCCGGCCTCTCGGCGCCTATGCGCTCGACGCGGCCTGCAGCCTTGAGCCCGACGCCGTCCTGGTCATCGCCGGCCCTGACGGCGCGGGCCAGGAGGCCTGGCAAACCCTCATCGAGGGCGTCGGGACGTCGACGCCGGTCTTCCTGCTTCCCGCCGGGAAACGGACAGGCCGTAACGTGCCTTTCCTCCCCGCAGCCCTCGTCACGGCGCGGGCGGTTCTCGAAAAGTATCCGGATTGCGATGTCATCGCCGTGCCGGCCGATAGGCCCCTCCTGACCGGGCGGACCCTGAAAGCCCTGCTCCGGACGCACCGGGCCAAGGAGCTGTCGCTGACGTTCCTGAGCGGGGGAGAGGGGGCGGGGCTCGCGGGCGTCCTGGCCCTTCGTTCGGCCGACGTCTTCCCGCTCCTCCGGTCGATCCCTCCGGCGCGGGCGCGGGCCGCGTTCGAGGCCTTGGCCTTGCGGCTGACGAAAGCCGGGAAGAAGATCGGATTCACCGAATGCGCCGACGGCGACGAGGTCCTCCCCGTCAGCGACGGCATCGCGGTCGGCCGCGCTGCGCGCGAGCTGCGGCGGCGGAAGAACGAGGCGCTCGCCCGCCGGGGCGTCGTCCTCCTCGATCCCTCCTCGGCCTGGATCGACTGGGCCAGTGAGATCGGCCCCCGGACGGTCATCTATCCCTCCGTCGTCATCGAAGGGCGCACGCTGATCGGCGCCGACGGCCGCATCTTCCCCCACGTCCACATCATGGCGTCGAATATCGGCGCGCGGGTGAAGATCCTGACCTCCACGGTCATGGAGGACACGGTCCTCGAGGACGACGTCCAGGTCGGCCCGTTCTCCCGCTTCCGGCCGAAGACACGGGTCTGCGCCGGGGCCAAGGTCGGCAACTTCGTCGAGATGAAGAACACCGTCTTCGGCCCGGGCTCCAAGGCCCAACACCTGAGCTACTTGGGGGATAGCACCGTCGAGGAAGGCGTCAACGTCGGCGCCGGGACGATCACCTGCAATTACGACGGCGTCGCGAAGAGCCGCACGCACATCGGCGCCGGGGCGTTCATCGGCTCGGGGACCGAGCTCGTCGCCCCGGTCAAGATCGGGGCGGGCGCTTATATCGCCGCGGGCTCGACCATCACCAAGGATGTGGCCGCCGGTGCCCTGGCCATCGCCCGGGCCCGCCAGGTCGTGAAAGCCGGCTGGGTCCTGGAAAGGGTGCGGGCGCGGAAGGCAAAAGGCGGGGGGGGGAAGCCATGAAACGCAGCGATATCCGCACGTACTTCAAGAACGGCCGGGCCGTCGTCTCGGCCGAGACATTCGCCATCGTCAAGACGAAGAGGGCGCTCGTCAACGCCTTCGCCGTCATCAAGGACGATCGCGAGACGACCTGCGTCATCGACGAGACCAAGCTCGGCTCGCAGAAGTTCCTCGGCTTCGAGGGCGATTGGCGGATGATCACCTTCGACATGGTCCTGCCGCTCAGCCTGGTCGGGTTCTTCGCCGCGGTCTCCGGCGCCCTGGCCGAGGCAGGGGTCAACCTCTTCACGCTCTCGGCGTACACGACGGACCATGTCTTCGTGAAAGACCAGAAGCTCGAGACCGCGGTCAAATCGCTCGAGAAGCTGGGCATGTCCGTCCGGAAGCTCTGAGCCGGCGGGCCGGCCCGGCGTCGGGATAAAGGAGTCGTCCCATGCCGGTCGTCGTCGCCCTCGCCGAGATCAAGAAAGCCCTGGCCGAGATCGATCCCCTGCCGCTCATCGAGGAGGGCTTCGTCGCGTACTCGAACGGCCGGGCCGTCGTCCCGCCCGTCGGCGAGCTCGTTTTCGATGATCCTCCCGGCGACGTCCACATCAAGTACGGCTACATCAAAGGCGGCGGCGTCTATGTCATCAAGATCGCCTCGGGCTTTGCCGACAATCCGAAGCGGGGGCTTCCGTCCGGCGACGGGCTCATGCTTGTCTTCGATCGGAAGACGGGCCGGCTCGAGGCCATCCTTCTCGACGAGGGCTATCTGACGAACCTGCGGACGGCGGCGGCCGGCGCCATCGTCGCCAAGTACATGGCTCCGCGGGAGGTCACGGCCGCGGGCATCTTCGGCGCGGGAATCCAGGGCCGCATGCAGCTCGAGTGGCTCCGCCGTGTGCGCAAGATCGAAGAGGCGGTCGTCTGGGGGGTCGATGAGCGGGAGCTGGCCGCGTATCGCCGCGACATGGAAGGGCCCGGGCTGAAGATCCGGACCACCCTCCGGGCCGAGGAGGTGGCGGCGGCCGCCAACCTCATCGTCACGTGCACCCCTTCGACCCGGCCGCTGCTCCAGGCCGAGTGGATCCGCCCCGGAACGCACATCACCGCTGTGGGGTCCGATACGGCCGAAAAGCAGGAACTCGACCCGGCCATCCTGGCCCGGGCCGACCGCGTCGTCGTCGACAGCCTGAGTCAGTCGGAGCTGCGGGGGGAAGTCTTCAGGGCCGTGAGCGCTGGGGCGATCGGCAGGGAGCGCCTCGTCGAGCTTGGCCGCGTCATCGAGGACCCCGCTCTCGGCAGGGCCTCCGACGGCGAGATCACCGTGGCCGACCTGACCGGCGTCGCCGTCCAGGACATCATGATCAGCCAGGCCGTCTGGAATTCAATAAAACTTTAGCGGCCTGCGCCGACGCCCATCTCCTCGAGCAGGAATCCCGCCCCGGCGAACTTCTCGGTCACCCAGAGGACATAGCGGATGTCGACGCCGATCGAGCGGGAATAGTCGGCGCTCCAGGCGTAGTCGTTGATCGTCGCCTCGTAGGTCCGGTCGAAATTGACCGCGACGAGCTCGCCCCGGGCGTTGAGGACGGGACTTCCCGAGTTTCCCCCCGTGGTGTCGGCGTCGTAGAGGACGCAGGCGGGGACGCTCTTGAACCCCTCGGGCTTGAACCTGCCGAAGTCCCCGGCCCGGCGCAGGTCGAAAAACTTGGCCGGCGTGTCGAACGGCTCGCGGCCCGTCGATTTTTCGAGGACCCCGTCGAGGGTCGTGAAGGGATCATAGAAAACGGCGTCCGCCGGCGAGTAGCCCTTGATCCGCCCGAAGGTCAGGCGGAGCGTGTTGTTGGCGTCGGGGATGAAGTCCTGGGCCTCGAACTGGGACTTGACCTCGAGGAGAAGGGGATAGAGGGCGTCGAGGGTCCCGGACCAGGCGTCCTCCCGGGCGCGCAGCTTCTTGTACTCGGGATAGAGCGAAGCGGCGAGCTCGATCATGGGATCGTTCGCCGCCTTGAGGCCCGCGGCGGACATGTCGAGCGCGGCCGCGGTGAACGCCTTGTCGGCCAGGCGCGTCCGGCCGTAGAGGCCGGCGACGAAGTCTTCCGCCGCCTTCTCTTTGTCGCCGGCCGAGGCGATCGCCGCGAAGGCCGGGAGCTTCTGGCCTTGAGGCAGCTTGGCGAGCCGCAGGAGGAGCGCCTTGAAGATGGCCCTATCGGTCGGCTCATAGTAGTTGTCGAGGGACATGGCCAGGCGGCGTTTGGTCTGGGGGAAATTGCGGTCCATATAGGACGGCTCGCGCTCGAGGTCCTTCTTGGGCCGCTCGATCGAGGCCTCGTGGACGGTCGAGGCGAAGCCGAGCAGGTTGACGTTCGAGCGAAGGGAGCCGAGGACCAGCCGGAAATCGGCGTCGGCCCGCATCTCGTCGTAGATTGCGGCGAACCTGGGGAGGAGGTCGCCGTAGCGGGCCGTCCGGGCCGGGTCCGCGGCGATGAACGCCTCGAGCCGCCGCTCCTCGTCCCTCTTGCCGGCCACGATCCCGACCCGCTTCATGCCCTGGAGCTTGCCCCGGTAGTTCTTCATCGTGTTGGCCAGCCCCTTGATCCGCGCCGCGTGCTTGAGGGCCACGGCCCGGCCGGCCTGGCCCAGCTTCTCCATGAGGTCGATCTGCCAGCCGTACCAGTCGGCGACGTAAGGCATGCGGACCTCCTCCTCGTAGGCCAGGAAGGGGGACGCCGCGTGCCGGTAGGTCCGGCCGGGGTAGCCGAGCAGGAAGACGAAATCGTTCTCCTTGACGCCCTCGGGGGCGACCTTGAGGAAGCGCTTGGGTTCGTACGGGACATTGGCCGCGGCGAATTCGGCCGGGGCGCCGTCGGGCCCGATATAAGCCCTTAGGAACGAGAAGTCGCCGGTGTGGCGAGGCCACATCCAATTGTCCTCCTCGCCGCCGAACTCGCCGATCGAGCGGGGCGGGACGTAGACGAGCCGGATATCCTTTAAGTAGGTATAAAGGAAGAGGACGTAGGTCTTGCCGGCGAACATCTCGGAAACCTCGGCCCTGATCCCGGGCGCGGCTTTTTCCTCATCCGCGACGATCTCCTTCGTCCGCCTCTCCACGGCCTTTGTCCGGGCCTCCGGGCCCATGGACGGCTTGACCGCCCGGAGGACGTCGGCGGAGACGTCACGGAATGATTCCGTGATCCGGGCCGTCATGCCTCTGGCCTCGATCTCCTCACCGCGCGTCCGGGCCAGGAAGCCCTCGCGGATATAGTCGTTGGCGCCGGTGCTGGCCGCCTGGGCCGCTCCGAAGGCGACGTGATGGTTGGTCAGGATCAGGCCGTCGGGCGAGACGAACGAGCCCGTGGCCCCGACCTGGACGATGCCGTAAACGAGGCCGATGCGGTCCGGGCTGAAGATCTCCTCGGGCGCGATCTCGAGTCCCTTGGCCCGGAGATCGAGCCGGCGGATCTCGCTCACGGGCCACATGCCTTCGTCCGACCCGGCCGGGGCCAGGGCGATGACGACGGCAGGGACGAGGGCGAGGATCGCGGCGCCGGCGACGCGGCGGATGCGGCGGTCGGTCATGTCAACCTCCTCAAGACTTCAGAAGGGGTCAAACCTTAATTCTTATAATTTCCGTTGGCGGAAGCCCGGACCCGGTCCGAATATTATAAGAATTAAGGTTTGACCCCTTCAGAGGTACTTGCGGACGACGGCGTCCATGTCGCCCATCCGGCGCTCCATCTCGGCGACCATCTTGAACTGGGTCCGGGCCCGGTCGAGGTTGTGGCCCGGGCGGTGGATCTTGAAGTAGACGTCGCCCTTGAGATGGTCGGTCAGGAAGCGGATGCCGCACTCGAGGGTCAGGAGCCTGGCCGAGAAGGCCAGGAGGTCCATCTCCGCGGGGACGAGAAAGTCCCGGGTCGCGTCGAGGTACCCGGCGGCCAGGCGGTCGAACATCCCGATGTCGAAGCCGACCTCGTCCAGGTCCCGCTCGTCCTCCGCGGCCGTGGCCGCCCCCAGCCGGACCGAGTCGCCGAAGTCGTAGAGGACCGAGCCCGGCATGACCGTGTCGAGGTCGATGACGCAGATGCCCTCCCCCGTGCGGTTGTCGATCATGACGTTGTTGAGCTTGGTGTCGTTGTGCGTGACCCGTTCGGGGATGCGGCCCGAGGCCATCCCGTCGACGACTACGCCGGTGTCCTTCTCGCGGGCCCGGACGAAATCGATCTCCGGCCCGACGGCGCCGGCCCGCCGGGACGGATCGAACTCGACCGAAGCGAGGAAGGCGTCATAGCGCTTGCGGCTGTGGTGGAAGTCGGGGATCGTCTCGTGGAGCCGCTCGCCGGGCAGGCGGGCCAGCATCTTCTGGAAGTTGCCGAAGGCCTTGGAGGCCGAGTAGACGTGGCGGAGGTCCTCGACGCGGTCGTAGGTCCTCGCGCCGTCGATGAAGCGGAACATCCTCCAGTAGGCGCCCTCCGGGGTCCTGTGGAAAGACTTCCCGTCGCGCGTGGGGATGATGGTCAGCGATTCCCTGTCGGGGTCCCCTCCGGCCGCGGCGATCCGCGTCCGGGCGAATGTCGTCACCCGCTCGATGTTCTCCATGAGCAGCTCGGGCTCGCGGAACACGAGGTGGTTGATCCGCTGGTTGACGTACTTGACCCGGCGCCCCGATTGGTCGAACTCCGAACAGTAGGTGTCGTTGATGTGACCGGACGGGATGGGGCAGGAGGAGATCCAGTCGCCGGGACATTCGAACGCGGCGCAGATCCTGTCCAGCGCGGGCAACGGCTTCTCTTCCATGGGTCAGGCGCCCATTCTAATCAAGCTTGCCGCCGCCTGTCAACGCGACGAGCGGGAGCGGCCAGAGCCGCCGCCCCCCGGCCGGCCCGCGCCGCCGCGGCCGCCGGACGAACCGCCGCCCCGCCGCCCCGAAGGCCTCCGCCTCTCGAAGTGCTGGCCGGCAAGCCTCTCCAGGCTCATGTCCCGCACGAACATATCGGGCGTCACCGGAAACTCGGGGATCTTCTGCCCGATGAACTTCTCGATGGCCTCGAGGTGGTCGGCCGTCTTCTCGCTGGCCAGCGTGATGGCCAGGCCCGTCGCGCCGGCCCGGGCCGTCCGGCCGATGCGGTGGACGTAGTTCTCGCTGTCCTGCGGGATGTCGTAGTTGATGACCATCTCGAGGTCGTCGACGTGGAGCCCCCGCGAGGCCACGTCCGTGGCCACGAGGAGGGGAAACCGGCCGGCCATGAAATCCTCGATTATCTTCAGCCGCTCGCTTTGGGGCAGGTCGCCGCTGAGAAAGTTGGCCTTGAAGCCGTTCGCCTGGAGCTGTTTGGCGAGCATGAAGGCCGTGTGCTTCATATTGGTAAAGATCAGGGCGTTCTTCGGCGTCCGGCGCTGGAGCAGCCCGAGGAGCAGGTTGAGCTTGATGTGGCTGCCGACGCGGTACAGCTCCTGGGAGACCGTGTCCACGGTCAGCTGCTCGGGCGTCACCTCGATGAAGGCGGGGGCGTTGAGGTAGGCCTGGGCGACCCGTTGCGAGAGCTTGTTCAGCGTGGCGCTGAAAAGCATGCTCTGGCGGCGCTCCCGGTCGGGCATCTGCCGGACGATGTCGCGCAGGTCGGGCAGGAAGCCCATATCGAAGAGGCGGTCGGCCTCGTCGATGACGAGGAAGCCGCACTCCTTGAAGTCGAGCCGCTTCTTTTCGGCCAGGTCGAGGAGGCGGCCCGGCGTGCCGATGATGATATCCGGACCGGCCTTGATCTGGGCCAGTTGGATGACGTAGCCGACGCCGCCGTAGAAGCAGCCGATGTGGAGCCCGATGGGCCGGTTGAGGAGCAGGGCCTCGCCTTCGATCTGGACGGCCAGCTCGCGCGTCGGAACGATGATGAGGGCCTTTTTCCGCGCCGACTTCGGGCGCTTGAGGATGTGGGAAAAGAGGGTGATGAGGAAGGCGGCGGTCTTCCCGGTGCCCGTCTGGGATTGGACGGCCACGTCCTGCCCCTTGAGCGACTTGTCCAGGGTCTTTTCCTGGACGGAGGTCAGCTCGGTGTAGCCTCTGTCCGCGATGGCCTGCAGCAGCTTGGGGTCAAGGTCGAGTTCGGTGAAAAGCATATTCATTCCTTCATGGACGGGGGTCGGCGCCGGGGCGGTCTTTTGGGCGAGTGGCTCTCAGGCGGGAATGTTCTTCCGTGACGTCTCTGTCCGTTGATCTTATCAGAAAAGTATTTTACCATAAAAGGGGAGGTTCCCTCAAGAAAACGCTCCCCAACATGTCCCCGGCGCCGAAGATCCGCCTTGACAACCCCCTCCCCATGCCTTATTTTCACACTCTGCCATGAGCGGGAAAACCATCCGTTCCCTCGTCAAGAGCTGGGAAACCGTCAGGTTCGAGCTCCTGAAAACCAGCATCTCGGCCTTCGACCTGGCCATCGAGGGATCGCCCCTCGAGCGCTTCGTCGACCGCCTGCGCCGGGAGATGGAGGCCAAGGGGTTCCGCTTCAAGCCCGACGTCTATCTGACCGACATCTGGGGCTGCCCGGACAGGACCCCCGTCATCGGCGTCCCCTTTTATCTGGCCGATCCCCGTCTCGCCCGCCTCGAGGAGGAGCAGGCCGGAGAAGTCGAGGACGCCCGGACGATCATGATGCTCCTCCGCCACGAAGCCGGACACGCCGTGAACTACGCCTACCGTCTCTGGCGCCGGCCGAGCTGGGGGGAGATCTTCGGCCCGTTCACCAAGCCTTACCGGGACGTCTTCCACCCCAACCGGGCCAGCCGGCATTACGTGCGCCATATCGCCGCCTATCCTTACGGCCGGACCTACGCCCAGAAGCATCCCGACGAGGACTTCGCCGAGACCTTCGCCGTCTGGCTGACGCCCCGCTCCGATTGGCGAGAACGATACAGGAACTGGCCCGTCATGCGCAAGCTCCTCTACGTCGACCGGCTGATGAAGGACATCCGCGGCTCCGCGCCGGAAAGCCGCCGGGGCCGGCACCTCCGGCCCGTGGACTGCATGAACCTGACCCTCGCCGAACACTACGGGAAGAAGGCCGAGCGCTTCCGCAGGGACGCCCGGGGCTCCGTCGACGACAGCCTCCACGATGCCTTCCCGGCCTCGCGCGGCCAGGTCCTGCGGCCGGCCGCGGCCCTGTTCAAGCGGTACCACGACCGTCTCGTCGAACGGGTGGTCCACTGGTCCGTTCTGACCCCGGCCGAGGCCGGCGCCCTCCTCCGCAAGCTCGAGGCCCGGGCCGCCGCGCTGGGGCTGAGCTACAGGCCGGGGGCGGAAGGGGAGAGGCTGATGGATGTCATGTCGCTCGTCATCGCCCTGGCCCTCGACTTCGCCTATACCGGCCGGCTGACCGGCTGAGGCCGCGCCAAGACTAGCGGCCGCGCGCCAACCCCGACGTCGTCGAGTTGAAGATGGGCAGATGCCTGTCGTACGGGGGGCCTTCGAAGGCGGCCTTGATGATGCTCTGCAGGAGCTGCGGGTACGTGATCCCGGCCTTCTCCGCTGAGCGGGCCAGGCCCATGCCGCTGTCGAGGCAGGGATTGCAGTTGACCTCGAGTATGACGGGCTCGCCGTTCTCGTCGAGCCGGATGTCGACGCGGCCGTAACCCCAGCCGCCGACGACGCGGAAGGCCTTGACCGCGGTCCTGCCGATGAGCACGGACATAACCGGATCGACGCGGGCCGGACAGATGACCTCGGTCCTCTGGTACTCGACGGACGTCTCGACCCACTTGGCGGCATACGACATGATGGGGGGGATCTTCCGCGGCAGCTTCGAGTAGTCGACTTCGGCCAGCGGCAGGACCTGGACCTTGCGGCCGCCGAGGAGCCCGACGTTGAACTCGCGCCCCTTGAGAAAGTGCTGGACGAGGGCGGGCTGCTTATAGGTCCGGAGGATCTCCCGCGTTTTCTCCTTCAAGGCCGTCTTCGTATCCACGACGGAGTCCCTGTCGAGCCCGATGCCGGCGTGCTCCTGGGCGGCGTGGACGATGAGGGGGAAGGTCCACTTGTGCCCGTCGATGTCGCCCAGTCTCTCGACGAGGGCCGTCGACGGGGGGATGGGCAGGCCGGCGCCTTTGAGGAGGCTCAGGGACATGAACTTGTCGCGGCTCAAACCCAGGCCCAAAGCGGGCGATCCCGTGATGGGGAAGCCGAGCATGCGGATGAAAGCGGCCACGCGCATCTCGTAGAGCGCGCCGTGGACGACGTCGTCGTACTGGTTGAAGACGACGTCGGGGCGGAGCCGGTCGAGCTTGCGCTGGAGGACCGAGAGATCGCCGGCGAGCGGCATGACGACGACGTCGTGACGGAGGCGCCGCAGGCCGCGGGCGATGCCGCGGATCATCTGGCGCAGATAGTGGAGGCTCCCGGTGTCGGCCTTCTCGTCCGGCTGCGAATCCGTGAAAGCGTTGTAGATGAGCGCGACACGGAGCTTCTTCATGGCCGTCCGAAAACCCTCCGCGCCTATTCTAGTTTATTCCGGAAGGTCCCTGCAACCCCGCGCCGTGAATCGGCGGGGTGATCACGAAGATCCGGCCGGGGCGTGCGTGCGATCCGCGGGGTCCGGCGTGGCCGGTCCGAGAAAATCGACGCCGCAGAGCTCCTCGGAGAGCCGCCACAGACGGCGGGCGGCCTCGGGGCTCCGGGCGTACGGACTGGGCTCGCTCGGGCGCCCCAGGCGCCAATAGTCGCTCGTGATCGATGACAGCGGGCCGGCGGCCAGGCGGACGATGGCCGTGGCGGCGTCGGCCGCGCTGAGGCCTTTGTTCGCCTCGCCGTCGGCGGCGCCGACAGGCCCGAGCTCGACCCCGATGGCCCGGAGGGGGAAGCGGCAGGCCGCGCGCCTGTTGAGCTCCAGGGTGAAGAGGACGAGGGCCAGCTTTGACTGCCTGTAGGCCCGAAGACCGCTGTATCTCCGGCGGAGCATCGGGTCGTCCCAGGCCATCTCGGTCCGCCGGTGCGCGCCCGAGGAGACGGCGATGACCCTGGCCTCCCCGGGCCGGATGAGCGCCGGGAACAGCTCGTGCGTCATAAGAAACGCGGCCAGATAGTTGACGGCGAACTGGAGCTCGTAGCCGTCCTCGGTGCCGGCATACCTTTTCGAGATCGTGGCCGCGGCATGGATGAGCCGGTCGAGCCGGCCGCCGGGGAGCCCGTCCCGGATGCCGGCCGCCGCCCGGCGGACGCTCCCCATCGACGACAGATCGGCGGCCGTGATCCGGACATCGGCCCCCGGGCAGGACCTGCGGATCTCCTCTTCGGCCCGGCGGCATATCTCGGGCGTGCGGCCGACGCCGACGACCCTCAGACCCGCCGCGGCCAGCTGCTTGGCCGCCTCGAGCCCTATCCCCGAGGAAGCTCCGGTGATGACGCAGGTTCCGCCCGCCGCACTCGGCATGTCAGCTCATCCTTCCGTCTCCGGCTTTCTCCGCGCCCCCACGGGCCGTTTTGGTCCCTCCCCCAGGGTCCATGATAGAGGTGCGGGAGGGGCGAGTTGTTAAGAAGATGTCAAAATTCGGTTAAAAGTCCCTTGTGATATAATCGGGGGCGCTCATGACCGATCCGGGATCGAAAAAGGGCTCCCTCTTACCGCCGCTTCTCGCCGGGGCGGCCGTCCTGGCCGTCACCCTGTTCGGCCTCGTCAACCTGGCCGCCCGGCCGGGGATCAAGAAGGAGCTTTTGGCCCGGCCCATCACCGGCTTCGATTCCTTCGAGGTCCGCGGCCCGACCGACATCCGGTTCGCGCTGAGCCGGAAGGCGATCGGCGATCCCGTCGAGCTCCGCTTCGGGCCGGACGGCGGACCGGCCGTGGTCAAGGACACCATCGTCCCTTATTATTCCCAGCGGCCGTTCCCCCTGGCCCTCGCCCTGATGGGCGGCGTGAGCTTTCTGGCCGGGTTCGTCGTTCTCCTCTTCCGGCCGCGGGACCGGCGGGCCCGGATCTTTTATTGGCTCAGCCTGAGCTTCGGGGCGACCGTGGCGATCGGCGGGGCGACCTACGGCGTCCAAGGGCGGGCCCTCAATGTCCTCCCCGGCATACTCTTCAACATCGCCTACCCGATGACGCTCGCTTTTCTGCTGTGGTTCGCCATGAGCTATGCTCCGCCGCGGCCCCGGCTCCGGCCGGCCCTGTTTTGGGCCATCCCGGTCCTCTGGGCCGTCCTGCTGTCCGCGGCATTCTTTGCCTCCCAGATCGGGCCGTCGATCGAGGCCTACCGCCTCCGGGAGTCTTTCAAGCATGTTTTCAGGTTCTATGTTGTCATCGTCGGCGTCGCGGCGCTCATCGAGTTCGCCCGGGCCTTGCGGAACACTGCCTCCGAGGAGGACAGGGCCCAGATCAAGTGGTACCTCATCGGGTTGGCCGCCGGGCTCGGACCGTTCCTGGCCTTCAACCAGCTGCCTCTCGTCATCATGGACCGGCCCCTTCTTGCCGAGGACTTCGCCCTCTTCTTCTTCCTTCTCGTCCCGGTCTTCATGGTCATGGCCATCCTCCAGTTCCGGCTTCTCCGGGTCAACGTAGTCTTCCACCGCGGCCTCGTCTATTCGATCCTGACGGTCTTCACGCTCGGCGCGTTCCTCGTTTCGATCGAGGTCCTGCGCTGGGTGTTCCCGCGCGCGACGGCCACGGGCAACGTCGTCATCATGGTCGGCGCGGCCATCCTCATCGCCGTCCTCCTCAGCCCGGGACGGCGGGACCTCCAGGACGTCGTCGATAAGCTCTTCTTCCGGCAGGCCTATGATCACCGGAAGGCCGTTCAGGGATTCCAAGCGGGCGCGCCGGGCATTATCGAGACCGGGGCGCTCATCGACCTCTATGCCGGAACGCTGATGCGGGCCCTTCCGGTCGGCGGGGCCGGCGTCGTCCTGCGCGAGCCGCGGGGGCAGGGCGGGGGAGAGGTCCGGCTCTTCGGCGTGACCGGCGGCGCGGCGGCGAAGCTCGCGGCCCTCCCGTCCGATGGCGCCAGGACCTGGGCCAGGCCGGACAGGGTCCGCGACGTCGAGGACATCGACCGGTCCCGCGATGACATCCTCGCCGCCGCGGGCGCCGAGGTCGTCATGGCCATGCCACGGGCGGCGGGAACGCCCCCGGGCCTCCTCGTCTTCGGCCCCAAGCTCACGGGCCATCGTTTCGCGAAAGAGGACATCGAGCTCATGGAGACGCTCGCCGGCGAGCTGGCCGTCAACTTGGGGCGGATCAGGATCCAGGAGCAGATGATCTACGAACGGGCTTCGCGGGAGAAGTCCGAGGAGCTCGTCCGGCTGAAGACGGAGTTCATCTCCTCGGTCGCCCACGAGCTGCGGACGCCGGTCACGTCCCTCGGCGGCCTCTCCGGCCTCCTCCGCTCGAGCAAGGTCGTCGACCCGATCAAGCGCGAGCGGCTACTCGGGCTTTTAGCCGGCGAGTGCGGCCGCCTGACCCGGTTCCTGAGGAACGTCCTCGATTTCGGCAAGATCGAGGGCGACGCCATGAGCTATGATCTCAAGGAGATCGAGCTCGGCCCGCTCGTCCGGGAGGTCGCGGACCTCGTCCGGGAGAGCCTGGACGATGCCGGGGCGGTCATCCGGGTCGAGATCCCCGGGGCGCCGCTCGTCGTCCGGGCCGATCCCGACGCCGTCCGCCAGGCGGTCTTGAATCTTCTCGACAATGCCCTCAAGTACAGCCCGGAGCGGAAGGACGTGACCGTGAGCTTGACCGGCGGGCCGGGCGCCGCCGTCATTGCCGTGAGGGACAGGGGCATGGGGATCTGGCCGGAGGACCGGGGCAGGATCTTCGAGGCCTTCTTCCGGTCCTCCCGGGCCGTTGCGCGCGACCCGACCGGCGTCGGCCTCGGCTTGAGGATCGTCGGCCACATCATGGCCGCCCACGGCGGCCGGGTCGATGTCGAGAGCGAGCCCGGGCACGGGAGCGTCTTCCGCCTCGTCTTCCCGCGCTAAAAAAAAGGGGGCAAGCCGTCCGGCCTGCCCCCCGTTAAGAAGCTTATCTGTCGGCGAACGCGTAGACGGTCAGGAAGCCGTGCTGGCTGATCTTGGCGATGAGCTCGCCGCTGACCTTCTCGACGCTGTCGCTCGGCTGATGATAGTCGGCCGTCATGGCCGCCATGTAGTAGACGAAGGGGACCTTGACCGCCGCGAACGAAGCGTGGTCCGAGCCGCCGCTGCCGACGCCGGGGGCGTTGAAGCGGAAGGCCAGGTCGAGCCCGACGTACTGGTTCATCTCCCGGGCGATGTCGGCGAAGGCCGTGCCCTCGGTCAGGTTGACGCTGACGAACCAGGGGGCGCGGACCTTCTTGACGATCTCCTCGGCGCCGGGGACGTCGTTGTACGTCCGCATCGTGCGGGCGAGCATTTCGGCATCGTAGGGCCGGCTGATCATGTCGTAGTTGAGGTAGCCGACCGTTTTGTCGATCGGGTAGATGGGGTTGGAGGCGTAATAGCGCGACCCGAGCAACCCCTTCTCCTCGCCCGTCCACAGCGCGAAGACGACGGAGCGCTTGGGCTTGACCGGGCTGGCGGCGATGGCCTTGGCGATGTTCAGGACGCCGACCGAGCCGGATCCGTTGTCGTCCGCCCCGTTCCAGACGTAACCCTCCCATGCCCCCAGGTGGTCGTAGTGGGCGCCGACGACGAAATACTCGTCCTTGAGCTTGGGGTCGGAGCCCTCGATGATGCCGAGGACGTTCGTTCCCCGGACGAGGGCCGTCTTGGACTTCGTCGCGATGGTCAGCTTGGCGCCGGGAATGTCCATCGAGGCGGGTTTCATGGTCGATTCGATCTTCTTCTTGAGGTCGTCGATCGTCTGGCCGGTCCCCTCGAGGAGGAAGTTGGCCATTTCGCGGGTGATCTGCGTCGCCGATGCGCCGCCCCGCCCGCCCATGCCGCCCGCGACGCCGGCGAGCGAAAGCCTGCGGCGGGGCTGGTTGGTGATCGGGCGCTCGTCGCTGGGCGTCCGGACCATGGACAGGGCGTTGTAGATGGCCGCGTCGGTGCCGACGTTGGCGACCTGGATAATGGCCGCGGGTTCGAGCTTGGCGATCTCGGCAAGCTTGTTGAACCGCTGCGGGCCGCCCCGCATCATCTGGGCCATCATGTCGCCCTGCGGCAGGGCCGGGAAGTACTTATCCTTGATCTCTTTCTTCGTCTGGAGGAGAGACTTGGGATCGTCCCGGCCGGGCGCGTCGCTGAGCAGGAGGACGATCTTGCCTTTCAGGTTCATCCCCTTGAGCTCGTCGAAACCGACGGACGGCTCGCTGATGCCGTAGCCGAGGAAGACGACGGGCGCGGTCACGGTGCCGTCGGCGCCGCCGCCCATGCCGCCCATCCCGCCCTGGAAGTCGAGGCCGCCCTGGAAAGTGCGGCTCTTGACCGTGCCGCCCCGGCCGACCTCGATCGTGATCGCGGTCTGGGAATCAATCGTCTCCCGCATGGCGAAGTCCTGGAAATAGGTCCTCTCGCGGGGGGTCTGGGGCGCCTGGCCCCGGCCGCCGCCCATGCGGCCACCCATCATCATCATGGGCATGTCGCCGGCGGGCTTGACGCCCCACATCTTCAAGAGGGACGCGGCGTATTCGGCGGCCAGCGCATACCCGCGGGAGGCCGTATCACGGCCCTCCAGGAGGTCCGAGGAGACGTAGCTCAGCATCGCCAGCGTTTCCTTTGCCGTGATGGCCTCGAGGCCCGGCTTGAACTTGTCGGGCGCGGGCTGGGTCTTGTCGACCAGGCTCAGCGCCTTCTGCACATCCTCGAGCTTCATCTGCTGCTGCGGCGGGCCCTGGGCCCTCAATCCGATGATCACAGCGAAGACGAGGACAACGGCCAGAACGTTCTTTTTCATAGATACCTCCACCTGGAATTCAACGTCACATGATTAGACGGGTCCGCCGGGGATTTCTTCCAAAAAGCAGGGGATGGACTCGGGGGGGGTGTTGGGATATCATTAGACCGTCATCGAATTCCCCCTGGGAGGTCCCCTCGAATGAACATCAAGAGCTCGCTTCTCCTCGCCCTCTGCATCGGCCTGGTCGGCCTGACCGCCGGCTGCAAAAAGAAGGCGCCGGAGGCCCCGCCGGCCGCGGCCGCCCCGGAATTCCAGTGGCAGATCGACCAGTTCGCCGACCTGAGGATCCTCCGCTACCAGGTGCCCGGGTTCGAATCTCTTGCCCCGGCCCAGAAGGAGCTGGTCTATTACCTCAGCGAGGCAGCCCTTTGCGGCCGGGACATCTTCTTCGACCAGAACTACAAGCACAACCTCAAGGTCCTCCGGACCCTTGACGCCATCGTCCAGGGTTACAAGGGCGACAAGAACGATCCCCGCTGGGCCGAGTTCATGACCTACGTCAAACGGGTCTGGTTCTCCAGCGGAATCCACCACCACTACTCGACCGACAAGATCCTCCCGGGTTTCGACGCGGCCTACTTCGCCGCCCTGATCAAGGGCTGCGAGGGCGTCAGCTTCCCGCTGGCCGAGGGCCAGTCGGCCGACGACCTCATCGCCTTCCTGCGGCCCATCATCTTCGATCCCGCCGTGGCTCCGAAGAAGCTCTCCCAGGACTCGACGAAGGACCTGGTCACGAATTCCGCGGTCAACTTCTATGAGGGCGTCACCCAGGCCGAGGTCGAGGCCTATTATAAAGGTATCGTCGACGCGAAGGACGAGACGCCGATCTCATACGGCCTCAACACGCGCGTCGTCAAGGCGAACGGCCGGGTCGTCGAGCAAGTCGCCAAGATCGACGGCCTCTACGGGCCGGCCATCGCCAAGATCGTTTTCTGGCTCGAGAAGGCGGCCGGCGTCGCCGAGAATGAGCGGCAGAGGAAGGTCATCGAAACCCTCATCGCCCACTACCGGACGGGCGACCTCGAGAAGTTCGACGAGTACAACATCCTCTGGGTCGGGGACCTGGCCTCGCTCCTCGACTTCGTCAACGGCTTTATCGAGGTCTACGACGATCCCCTGGGCATGAAAGCCAGCTGGGAGTCGCTCGTCAACTTCAAGGACCTGGCGGCGACGAAACGGGCCGACACGATCTCGGCCAACGCCCAGTGGTTCGAGGACAACTCGCCCGTCGATCCCCGGTTCAAGAAGAAAGAGGTCAAGGGCGTCTCGGCCAAGGTCATCACCGCGGCCATGCTCGGCGGCGCCTGCTACCCGTCGACGCCGATCGGCATCAACCTGCCCAACGCCAACTGGATCCGCAAGAACTACGGGTCGAAGTCGGTGACGATCGAGAACATCACCTACGCCTATGACCAGTCCTCGCTCAAGTCGCCCTTCGGTCCCGAATTCACCTATTCCCCGGAGCTCCTGGAGCGGGCCAAGACCTACGGCCCCATGGCCGGGAACATCCACACGGACCTCCACGAGGTCCTCGGCCACGGCTCGGGCCAGCTCAATCCCGGGGTCGGGCCGGAATCGCTCAAGAACTACCACTCGCCGATCGAGGAGTCACGGGCCGACCTCTTCGCCCTCTACTACATCATGGACGACAGGATGGTCGAGCTGGGGCTCCTGCCCTCGATCGAGGCGGCCAAGGCCGAGTACGACCTCCAGGTCCGCAACGGCCTGATGACCCAGCTGACGCGCATCCAGCCCGGCAAGACGATCGAGCAGGCCCACATGCGCGGCCGGGCCATGGTCTCCCAGTGGGTCTATGCGAAGGGCAAGCCCGGGAACGTCATCGAGCGGGTGATGAAGGACGGCAAGACCTATTTCGTGGTCAATGACTACGCCAAGTTGCGCGGGCTCTACGGCGAGCTCCTGGCCGAGGTCCAGCGGATCACGAGCGAGGGGGACTACGAGGCGGCCAAGGCGCTCATCGAGACCTACGGCGTCCAGGTGGACCAGGACCTCCACAAGGAGGTCCTCGACCGCTACGCCAAGCTCAACCTGGCGCCCTACAGCGGCTTCGTCAACCCCGTCTATACGCCGGTCGTCGAGAACGGCAAGATCATCGACGTCAAGATCGACCTTACCGAAGGCTACGTCGAGCAGATGCTGAGGTACGGACGGGATTATTCGTTCCTGAAATAAAAGGGATGCCGGACCGCCCGGGCGGCGGAAACGCCGGGAGGACGGCGAGGAGGGACGATGGCTGAAGAAGAGATCGGGCACATCACCCACTTTTTCCCCAAGATCGGCGTGGCCGTGATCGAGGTCACGGCCGCGTCCCTGAAGGTCGGGGAGACCATCCGCGTCAAGGGTCACACGAGCGATTTCACCCAGACCGTGGATTCGCTCCAGCAGGAGCACCTGTCGGTCCCCGAGGTGAAGACGGGCGGCTCCGCCGGCCTCAAGGTCAAGGAGCATGTCCGGGAAGGGGACAAGGTCTACAGGATCGAAAAAGGCGCCTGACCCCCGGCGGAACGAACGCGCGGACCGCTCCCCGCGGTCCTGAGACGGACGAGGGAAGAAAAACGCCCTCCTGTCGTCTGATATAATGGTTCTTTAAGTCTAGCTTTGCGCGAGGTCCGACTTGGCTAAAGTCAACTGGAACACCCTCTGGAACAGGCTCTGGGCAAAGAAAGCCCGCCCCTTCACCATCGTAGGCCTGCTCTTCCTCGTCTTCATGGGCTGGCAGATCGTTTCCCGGATCGGCGGCGGCGGCCCCCAGGGCGGCCCGCGCGGGGCGGCGGTCGCGGTCGAGATCGCGCCCGTCGAGAAGGGCAGCATCCGGGACATCGGCACGTTCTCGGGGACGCTGATCCCCAAGTCCTATTTCACCATCGTGCCGAAGATATCCGGCCGGCTCAAAGAGCTCTATGTGGATATCGGGGACGCCCTCACCCGCGGCCAGCTCGTGGCCCTCCTCGAGGATGAGGAATACCAGCAGCAGGTCCTCCAGGCCGAGGCCGACCTGGGTGTCGCCAAGGCTAACCTGGAAGAGGCCTCGTCCTCCCAGGAGTTGGCGCAAAAGGAGCTCGAACGGGCCCGGACCCTTCACCAGAAAGGCATCCTCTCGGATGCCGAGCTCGAAGCGGCGGTGTCATCTTTCGGAACACGCAATGCGCGCCATAAGGTCACCCTCGCCCAGCTGGCCAACCAGCAGGCGGCAGTGGAAACGGCCAAGGTCCGGCTGTCCTACACCCGGATCCGCGCCGAATGGCAGACGGGGGGCGACGCCCGTTTTGTCGGGGAGCGCTTCGTCAACGCCGGCGCGATGCTCTCGTCGAACACGCCTATCCTATCGGTCATCGAGCTCAAGCCGATCACGGCCGTCATCCACGTCACCGAGAAGGACTATTTCCGGCTGAGGAACGAGCAGCCGGTCGCCCTGACCAGCGGCGCCTTTCCGGGGAGGGCGTTCGAAGGCCGGGTGGCCCGGATCGCGCCCCTCCTCAAGGAAACGTCGCGGGAAGCCCGGGTCGAGGTCGAGATCGAAAACACCGACGGCTCCCTCAAGCCGGGCATGTTCGTCAACGCCCGGATCGACTTCGTCAATAAGACGGACGCGACGGTCGTCCCTGCCAGCGCCCTCGTGAACCGGGGCGTCCTGCAGGGGCTGTTCCTGGCCGACATCGAGAACAAGAAGGCCGTGTTCCAGCCCGCGACGGTCGGCATCGTCGAAGGCGAGAGGGCCGAGATCGTCGAGCCGGCCCAACTTACGGGTTATGTCATAACCCTCGGCCACCACCTCCTCGAGAATGGCACGGCGATCATCCTTCCCGCGGACACCCCCGGCGCCGCGCCGACAGCCTCGAAGAAGGTCCCTGGAGACAAGCGATGAAGCTCTCGGAATTCTCCATCCGCAGGCCCATCTTCACCTGGATGGTGACGCTCGTCATCATCATCATCGGGCTCGTCTCGCTCGCGCGCCTGCCCGTCGACCTCATGCCCGAGATCGTCTATCCCACCCTCAACGTCAATGCCTCCTACCCAAACACCGGGCCCGAGGAGATCGAGGAGATCATCACCCGGCCCATCGAGGAGGCCCTGAGCGCCGTGCCCGGGGTCGAGGAGGTCTTCTCCTCCTCGTCGGAAGGCTCGAGCTCCGTCCGGATCATGTTCGCCTGGGGGACCGACCTCGACGCCGCGGCCAACGACGTTCGCGAGCGTCTCGACCGGATCGTGGGCCGCCTGCCCGACGAGGTCGACCGGCCGACCCTGCGCAAGTTCGACCCGGCCCAGCAGCCCATCCTGCAGTTCGGGGCCCTCAGCAACCTCGATCCCGTCCAGGCCCGGCGCATCATCGACGAGCAGATCGCCTACCGGCTCGAGCGCGTGGCCGGGGTCGCCTCCGTCGACGTCTTCGGCGGCCGCCAGCGCGAGATCCAGGTCAACCTCGACCCGCTCAAGCTCAAGGCCCTGGGACTGCCCCTCAACGTCATCACCAGCAAGATCCGCCAGGAGAACGTCGACATGCCGGCCGGGGTCATCGAGCGGGGCAACTACGAGATCCTCCTCCGCATCCCCGGCGTTTTCACCAGCCTGGACCAGCTCCGGGAAACGGTCGTCGCCGTCCGCGACGGCGTGCCCATCCAGCTCGGTGAGATCGCCAGCGTCGACGACACGTTCCAACGCATCACCCGCGTCGCCCGCATCAACGACAGGGAAGGGATGCGCCTGGCCGTCTACAAGCAGTCGGGCGAGAACACCGTCAATGTCGCCGAGCGCGTCCTGAAGGAGATCGCCGAGATCCAGCGGGACATCCCCCAGATCGAGCTTCTGCCCACTTCGAACAGCGCCGAGTACATCCGGCGGGCCATCAACAACGTCGGCTCGTCCGCCATGTGGGGCAGCGTCCTGGCCATCCTGGCCCTGCTCGTCTTCCTGGTCAACATCCGCAGCACGCTGGTCGTGGCCATCTCCATCCCCATCTCGCTCGTCGGGACCATCGCCCTGATCTACTTCGGCGGCTTCACCCTGAACACGATGACCCTCGGGGCCCTGGCCCTCGGCATCGGCCAGCTCATCGACAGCTCCATCGTCGTCCTGGAGAACATTTACCGCATGGAGGAGGGCGGCGTCCCGCCCCTCAAGGCCTCGATCGACGGGGTGAACGAGGTGGCCGCGCCCATCGCGGTCGGGGCCATCACGACCTGCGTCGTCTTCCTGCCGATGATCTTCATGCGGGGCATGTCGGGGGTCATGTTCAAGCAGCTGGCCTATGTCGTCAGCTTCGCCAACTTGATGGGCCTGTTCGTGGCCCTGACGATGGTCCCCATGCTCTCGAGCCGGCTCATCCGCGTCGTCAAACCGGTCGATCCGAGCACCAAAAAGCCCTTGGAGCGGCTGGCCAACGTCTTCCTCAACGGATTCCGCAGGCTGGAGAACTGGTACAAGCGGCTCCTTCATAAGGCCCTGGACCACCGCGTCTTCGTCCTGGGCAGCGTCGCGGCCCTGCTCATCGGCTGCCTGTTCCTCGTCCGCCTCGTCGGAAACGAGTTCATGCCCGCGACGGACGAGAACGAGGTCCGGGTTTCGCTTGAGATGGAGGTCGGGACCCGGCTCGAGGTCATGGGCAAGACCTTCGCCACGGCCACGGAGATCGTCAAGCAGGCCGTGCCCGAGATCGTCAGCCGCGAGGATAGCTTTGGCGGCGGCGGCTGGCGCAGCGGCGCGAATACGGGCAACATGACCCTCAAGCTCGTGCCGCGGGACAAGCGCTCGCGGTCGACCGAGGAGATCGCCGTCGACCTCCGCAAGAAGCTTTCCGGCCTTCCCGGCACGGTCGTCCGGACCCGGGCGAGCGGCGGCCAGATGATGTTCGGTATGCGCGGCGGCGGCGGCCAGGAGCGGCTTCAGATCGAGATCCGCGGTTACGACCTGGCCGTGTCCGAGGCCCTGGCCAAGCAGGTTCAGGAGGTCGCCAAGACGGTCAAGGGCATCACGGACACCCGCGTCAGCCGCGAGATCGGCAACCCCGAGGAGCTCCTTGTCATCGACCGCCAGGCCGCGGCCGACATGAAGCTTTCGGTCGGCGAGATCGGCCAGTCCATCCAGACCGTCCTGTCGGGGACCCAGGCGAGCTACTTCCGCGAGGCGGGACGCGAGTTCCGCATCCTGGTCAAGGTCAAGGACTCGGAGTTCCTGAACATCCAGGACATCCTCGACCTGACCGTGTCCAACTCCGAAGGCGAGCAGATCAGCCTGCGCAACGTCATCGCCACCCGGCCCCGGCGGGGGCCGATCCGCATCGAGCGTCGGGACCGCGAGCGCGTCGTGACCGTCTCCGGCGAGATCGCCGGCCGGGACCTCGGGTCGGTCATCGACGACGCCCGGGCGGCCCTGCGCACGATCCCCATCCCCCGGAACTTCAGCATCGGCTTCACCGGCGACTACCAGGAGCAACAAAAGGCCAACAAGGAGCTCCTCCAAAGCATCATCCTGGCCCTGATCCTGGTCTACATGATCATGGCCATGCTCTACGAGTCGCTCCGCGACCCGTTCATCGTCATGTTCTCCGTGCCGCTCGCGGCCATCGGGGTCATCCTGACGCTCTTCCTGACCAAGACGAGCTTCAACATGCAGTCGTACATCGGCCTCATCATGCTCGGCGGCATCGTCGTCAACAACGCCATCATCATCGTCGATTACACCAACCTGCTGCGGCAGCGCGACAAGATGCCGATCCGCGAGGCCATCGAGGAGGCCGGGCGGCGCCGGCTGCGGCCGATCCTGATGACGGCCTTCACGGCCATCATGGCCACCTTCCCGCTGGCCTTGGGGCTCGGCGAGGGCGGCGAGGCCCAGGCCCCGCTGGCCCGGACGGTCATCGGCGGGCTGGCGAGCTCGACCCTGATCACGCTCATCGTCGTCCCCGTCGTCTACAACATTTTCGAGGACTTCCGGCGGAAGAAGGAGCACGGCGGCGAAGCCGAGGCCAAGACAGCAAACGCCTGACGATCGCGCGCAAGGGGACATGTACCGAAGGTACGTGTCCCCGTTTTCTCCCCGGCTTCTTCGGATTGACGCTTCGAACCCAATGCGGCTATCATGCCTTGTGACCCCAATGATCAATCTGACCGAATACGGCTGGAATTCGGCGCTCGCCACGGCGTTCGGGGAGTGCGCCGGCGAGGGGCTTGTCCCCGGCCGCGTCATCAAACAATCCCGTGACCGCTCGGTCCTCGTGACGGCCGAAGGCGAAGCCGCCGGCGAGGTCTCGGGCCGGTTCCGTCATCGCGCCCACGGCCCCGCGGACTACCCGGCCGTCGGCGATTGGGTGGCCGTGCGCCCCGCGGGCGACGGACTCGTCGTCATCGAAGCCGTTCTGCCGCGCCGGAGCGCCTTCACGCGAAAGGCGGCGGGCGAGGCCGTCGAAGCCCAGGTCGTCGCGGCCGACGTCGACACCGTGTTCCTCGTCAGCGGCCTCGACGGCGACTTCAACGTGCGGCGGATCGAGCGCTACCTGACGACGGCCTGGTCGAGCGGGGCCGAGCCGGTCATCGTGCTCAATAAGGCCGACCTCCGGCCGGACCTCCCGGCCGTCATCGCCGAAACCGCGGGCGTCGCGCCCGGGGTCCCGATCGTGACGGTCAGGGCCCTTGCGGAGGGGGGCCTCGAGGGACTGGCCCCGTACCTTCTCGAGGGCAAGACGGTCGCGCTGCTCGGGTCTTCGGGGGTCGGGAAATCGACCATGATCAACCGTTTGCTCGGGGAGGAGCGCTTCGCGACGGCCTCGATGAGCGACGCCTCCGCGGGCCGGGGCCGGCATACCACCACGGCCCGCGAGCTCGTTCGGCTGCCGGGCGGGGCGCTGCTCATCGATACCCCGGGCATGCGCGAGCTCGGGCTCTGGGCCGACGACGAAGGGCTGGATAAGACGTTCGACGAGATCGACGGCCTCGCGTCGCAATGCCGGTTCCCCGACTGCGGTCATGAACACGAGCCGGGGTGCGCCGTGAGGGCGGCCGTCGAGGCCGGGACGATCGACGAGCGCCGGTGGGAAAGCTACTTGAAGCTGCGCCGGGAGCTTCGTTTCCTGGAGCTCAAGAAGGACGAAAAGACCCGGCGGCAGCGGGAAAAGGTGGCTGGACGCGACTTCGCCGCCCGGCTCAAGGAAGTCAAGAAGAACAAGGCGCGATACCGCTGATATCTCCTGACCCTCATTGTTCCCGAAATTCCCTCTCTCCGGCTTGGCTCGGGATATGCCTCTAGCTCCCCGGCCCCCCGGCGGCGGGGAGCGGACTCTGGGGAGCGGACCGGCAGAATCGGGGCTGAGCACTCGAAGCCCCTGATTCTGCGAGACATCTGAGAAGAGGGTTCTCTTAAGATACTTCCCAGAATAGCGGCTCCGAGCCGCTCCGCCGCTATTCTGGAACTCCGCTCCGAAGACTTCGCTACGCGCCGATCCCTCGCCGCCTCGAGAGGAATTGACCGAAAAAGAGTTGATTCCCGAAGCTTCATGAGATTGACGGTCCGGGCCCTATGCGGCTATCATGCGGCTGGCCCGGATCTTAGGAGCTGCTGGGAAGGAATCCTCATGAAACGCCGAATCGACCTCGCCGCCTCAATCCTGATCTGCCTGATCCTCATGCCGGCCCTTGTCGCGGCCGCCGGCAGAGGCCCTGACACTCAGAACGCAACGGTTCCCATTCTTGAACTGGCGGCCGAGGCCAAAGAGATCGCGTTGACAAAGGGCCTGGCCGTCGGGCTCATCGGCCTTTACGGACGGCTCGCTGTTCCCACGGATCTCCTTGCCTGGCAGATGGCCTCGGGCGCGATGGCCGCGCCGAGGGAAGGTGTCGTCATCGGCAAGAACGCCAAGGGCGAGGACCAAGCCTGGATCACGGTCGAGGCGGTGAAGGAAGGCTGGGTCGAGAGCCGCGCCCTCGCGGGCGGATACCTTTACATCGTCGTTGATTCGGCGCGACCGAGGACGATGATCCTCGACGCGACGGGGTTCTATGTCGCATGGATCAACGGAGAGCCGAGGGGCGGGGAAAAATACGGCGCCGATTATCTCCGCCACCCCGTGCGGCTGGTGAAGGGCCGCAACGAGCTTCTCTTTCGGGGCGAGCGCGGCCGGTTCAAGGGACGGCTCTACGAGCCGCCGGCCGAGGTGTTCTTAAGCGACAAGGACATGACGCTGCCGGACCTCATCGTCGGGGAGGGCGGACCGGTTTGGGCGGGACTGCGGCTGGTCAACGCGACGGGCGAGAGGCTGGAGGAGATTGAGGTTTCTTATAAGGCCGGAGGTCGTGAAGGGCGTGTGAACTTGACCGTGACCGTCGCCCCGCTCCTGACCGAGAAGCTGGCCGTGCCGCTGGCGATCGATGCGCCCGCCGCCGAGGGCCCGGTCAAGGTCGAGATCAGGGCCAGGGCGAGAGCCGGCCGGCGGACGGTCGAGACTTCGGCCTTTCCGCTCGAGCTCAAGGCCGTGGCGGCCGCCGCGCATCACTCACGGACGTTCGTGAGCCAGATCGACCGGAGCGTCCAGTACTTTGGCGTCGTTCCCATGACGAAGGCCGATCCGGCGCTCTCCGTTCAGACGCCCGGCGCCAAGCCCGCGCTGGTGCTGACCCTTCACGGGGCCGGAGTCGAGGGGATCGGCCAGGCCCGGGCCTACAAGCCCAAGGATTGGGCCGTGATCGTCGCGGCGACGAACCGGCGCCCCTACGGCTTCGATTGGGAGGACTGGGGGCGGATCGACGCGCTCGAGGTCCTGGGTGAAGCGGCGCGGCTCTTCGGGACGGACCCGGCCCGGACCTATCTCACGGGGCATTCCATGGGCGGCCACGGCGCCTGGCAGGTCGGCGCGACGGTCCCCGGGCCCTGGGCGGCTATCGCTCCGAGCGCGGGATGGTACAGCTTCACTTCGTACGGCGGGGGCGCCACTTTTAAAGGCCCGTCGCCGGTTGAGAAGATGCTGCTCAGGGCCAACGATCCCAGCGAGACGACCGCCCTGGCCGGGAATTTCCTCAACTACGGCGTTTACATCCTTCACGGGGACCAGGACGACAACGTCCCGGTGACGCAGGCGAGATTCATGCGCGAGCTCCTGGGCAAGTTCCATCCCGATTTCGCGTACTATGAGCGGCCGGGCGCCGGACATTGGTGGGGGAACGAGTGCGTGGATTGGCCGCCGCTCTTTCAGTTCCTGAAGGAGCGGGTGCGGCCGGACGACGCAGACGTCAGGCGCCTCGAATTCGTCACAGCCAACCCGGGCATCTCGTCCCGCATGCGCTGGGTCGAGATCGTGGCCCAGCTGCGGCCACTTGAATTCAGCAAGGTCACGATTGAGAGGGACGAAGCGGGAAGGGCGTTCAAGGGGACCACGGAGAACGTCGAGCGGCTGGCGATCGATATCTTGCCGATTGCGCCGAAGGAAACCATCACGATCGAGCTCGACGGGTCCAAGATCGAGGCCCTCGGTGTGCCCGAGACCGGGCGCATCCATCTCGAGCGCGGCGACAAAGGATGGGCGGCTGCGGCCGGACCGGCGGGGCCGGGTCAGAAGGGCCCTCACCGCTCCGGGGGGTTCAAGGACGCGTTCCGCCACGGCTTCATATTCGTCTACGGCACGCGAGGCGACTCGGCCGAGGACGCCCGCGCCTTCGGTAAAGCGCGGTTCGACGCCGAGACCTTCTGGGTCCGGGGCAACGCGGGGATCGAGATCCTCGCCGACACGGCCTTCGATCCCGCGAAGGACAAGGACCGCAGCATCATCCTTTACGGCAACGCCGACACGAACGCCGCCTGGGCGAAGCTCCTCGCGGGCTCGCCGGTCGAGGTCCGGAACGGGTGGGCTCGGGTAGGGGACAAGAGGTACAACGGAGCCGATTATGCCGCCTATTTCGTCAGGCCGCGCCCCGGGAGCGACGTCGCTTCGGTGGGAGTCGTCGCCTGGACCGGGAACGCGGGCTGGATGACGGCCTCGCCCGGGCAGTATTTCATCAGCGGCGCCGGATACCCCGACCTGATGCTCTTCTCGGCCGAGACACTGCGCTCGGGCAGCGGCGGCGTCCGGGCCATCGGCTGGTTCGGCAACGATTGGAGCGTCGAGCGCGGCGACATCGTTTGGAACGACGTCCCGGTCCGTTAATCTTTGCCCGGGGGCGGGTCCGCCCGCGCCAGGATCCCGAGAAGCTCCGCCGCCTGGGAGTCGAACCCGGCGCCGACGTGACGCCGGACCTCCTCGAGGTCGATGCCGCTCGACCTCAGGCCCTTGAACTCGACAGCCCATCCCCGGTGGATCTGGACGGCCGACAGACCCTGGGCCAGGATCACGGACCGGGCCCGGTTGACCCTCTGTTCTCCGACGGCGTCGAGGACGCTCAGGTACTTCTGGTGGAGGAGCCACTCGTTGAGGAGCGCGGCGATCTCCCACGGCTCGAAGCTCGTCCAAAAGGGGGCTTCGGCGCCCGCCTCGACGAGGCTCCCGACCACGAATGCGCCGGCCTGGTATCCCGTGAGGCCCCTCTCGCGGCAGACCGCCAGCACGCTTCTGAGGAGCCCGACCCGGCGGTCGATGGTGAGCAGCCGGTAAGCCGCCAGGTTGGTGTAATGGCCTCCGAGGGTCACGTCGAGGAGGCGCTCCGCCATCAGGCCGCGGTTCGCGTCGAAGGCGCGGTTGACGAACTTCTCTTTCCGGGGGTCGTCCTGCAGGCGGCCGTACTGAATCGCGTGGCCGAGGTCCTGGAGGCTTTCGAAGCGGGTGGCGTCGACCCCCTCGAGGATGGCCCGGAATTCCCGGTAGCTCGCGGCCAGGGCCTCGAACCTGGGCCTTTCGGCGGGCGTGAGCGGAACGGCTTCCCCGGCCATGAACCGGAGCAGGCGGGCCGGGGCGAACATCGCCTTGCCGACGTAAAGCGTCCTGAGCCGGCTCGAGATCGAGACCCAGTCTCCCTCCTTGATCGCGAGACCGTCGCGGTTGACCAGGGTCCGCCCCTCCGGGTCCAGCCGCACGCCGGCCTCCTCGAGGTTGAGGAGGACCGGGATGCCCAGGTTCTGGGCGGACGTGACGACGTGGATGGCCGCCGGGCTCAGACTGCAGATGCCGCTCGCGCTTTGCATGTCGATCACGTCGGTGGGCGTGAACCGCTCCTTGACCAGGACCACGTTGTCGCCGGGCTTCGCGTCCCGGGCGCTCTTCGCGGCGGCCGGCGAAAAATAGACACGTCCGGTCACCGCCGACCGGGGAAGGACCGACAGGCCCCGGCAGAAAGGGGTCAGGGCGTGGAGCGACTTGGGGTCGATGGCGTCGGATTCGACCTGGCGCACATGGTAGGGCTTGACGAGCTGGCGAACGCGTTCGGCCGGGATGCGGCCCGTCCGGTGAAGGTCCATCACGGCGGTGAGCATGCCTGTCCCGGTCAGCTCCGCCGCGTTGACCTGGAGGGTCGTGAACGTCCCGTGGACGCCCGTGAACTCGACCATGACCGGTCCGGTGAAGATCGTCTCGAGCTGGGAGAGACGGTCCCAGACGTGATAGACCGCGGGGAAGTCGCGCCGGGCCTCCTCGCGGCTCGTGAAATGGCGCTCTTCGGGCTGCATGCGGCCCGTCATCAGGTCCTCGCCGAAGACGGCCCGGGCGAACTGGAGGAAAACGCCGCTGCCCAGGCGGGGGTGACGGCTGTAGAGGACGCCCGCGTAGGAGCGGTCGTCGATGGCGCTGCAAACCATGCGCTGGACGATGACGGCCGGGAACCTGACCTCCTGGGCCATGAAATTGCGGAGCACGTCGAGCTGGCCCTCGTAATAGTCGTAGATCCTGGACAGGAAAAAACGGGCCTGGGCGTGGGCGTCCTCCAGGAGCTCCGGCGAACGGGTTCCAACGAGGCCTCCGATCCGGCGGGCGAGGGCGAGGTTCCGGGCGACGTCGAGGCCCGGGCGAAGCTCCTTCTCGACCTGGCGGAAGACGTCCGGGTCAAGGGCTTCGAGGAGCGTCTTGCGGTTGTTGAGGAGGATCCGGGCCGCTCCCGCTTCGCCGTACCGGCGGACGAGCCCGGGAAGAAGCGACGAGGTCACGCCGACGTTGAGGTAGGTCGGCATGAAGCCCGGGATGTAGAACGGCATGGCCGAGCGCATGGCCAGGAGGAGGGGATTGCGGGGATTCTCGAATCTCCGGCCGCTCAGGATCTCGAGGTCCCGGACGGCCTCCCCGAGATGCTCCTCGCGCTCGGCGGGCGGAAGGGCGTAGCAGGTCGATCCCAGGATGGTGAAGTCGGACGTGGCGATGCCCTGCCGCGTCAGGTCGATGAGGGAGGCGCCTTTTTGGCTGACCTGGGCCTCGGGGTGCAAGATAGGCGTCGTGTAAGGGATGACGTGATCGTTCTCGGCCAGGGCCGCTCCGGCGAAGCGGGTCCGGATGGGGTCGTGGATCTCCGCCGTCCGGCGGGCCAGCTCGCGGGCCGCCGCGGCGTTCTCCCCGCGGGCCAGGTGGATGAGGTTCAGGTGCTCGATGGCCTTGGGGGGAGGAACGCGGTCGAGGGACCGGACGTCGTAGTCGCGGACGGAGATCGTCCGGGCCGAGCCGTCGGCGGCCGTATAGTCGATCTCGGCCGGGATGTACCCCGGAGACCGGGCCCATTTCCTGGATGCGGCCCGGTGGTCGAGGTTGGCCAGGATGAGACGGGCGCTCGCGTACTCGGAGCGGACCTCGGTGATCTTGCGGACCTCGCGTGGGATGACGGGTCCGGGGCGTTTGGATGGAGAACCGCGCTTCGACATGCTGGGATCCGCGGGCCCCATTGTAGCAGGACCCGGGGCCCTCGGAAAAGGCGAATTCGGGGCGGCCGGGGGCCTGAATGCCCAGGGTGGGATTCGAACCCACAAGGCCTTACGGCCGCGACATTTTAAGTGTCGTGCGTATACCTATTCCGCCACCCGGGCTCGCAGCCGATCAATGACCGGGTCGATTATACGATAGACATCACCCCGGGGCAATCAGCGGCCTCTCCATGAGGGACAATTCGTACCTTTGTCTGCCGGCCTTGCCGCATGGTATGATCCGGCCAATCCAGATCATGGCCGCTATCGATAGATCCGGGCGACGGGACGCTTGATGGAGGGGAAGCCGTGTCGACAATAAGAATCCCAGGGTATCGATCGCCGGGGGGGATCCGCGCCTCCCGGATCGCCTTGACGGTCTGGCTGGTGATCACCATCGCGGCAACGGCGTCGTGGCCGCAGATGCGCCGGCCCGAGGGCCTGCCGCAGAGCGCCCATGCCGAGGTCGACGGGCTCGCCCTCACGCCGCCCATGGGCTGGTATCCCTGGAACATGTTCGGCGAAGAGCCGCAGAACGAGAAGCTTATCAAAGAGATCGCCGACGCGCTCGTTGCGAGCGGCATGAAGGACGCCGGCTACGCCTACGTGGGCCCGGACGAGGGGATCTGCTTCTCGCGCGGGAAGGACGGGAAGCTCTCGACGAACCTGGAACGCTATCCGTCAGGACTGCGAGGCCTCGGCGACACCATCCACGCGAAGGGTCTCAGGTACGCCCTTTACACCGACGCCGGGGAAAAAACCTGCAGCACGGCCATGCCCGGGACGAAGGGGCACGAATTCGAGGACATGCGGTCGTTCGCCGACTGGCGCGCCGATTATATCAAGATCGACTGGTGCAACAGCCAGGGTCAGGACATCGTCCAGACGTACGCGCTCCTCGGGAAGGCCCAGCGCGCGGCGGGGCGCCCGGTCGTCCACAGCTTGTGCTCGTGGGGCGACGGCTATCCGTGGATCTGGGCCGGAGCGATCGGTCACATGTGGCGGACGACGGCCGACATATGCGGTCCCGGAAAGGCCGATTGGGCCAGGGCCTTGCGCATCGCCTTCGCCAACGAGAAGCTGGCCGGGTTCGCCGGCCCGGGCCGTTGGAACGACCCGGACATGATGATCGTCGGCATGCCCGGCTTGAGCGAGGCCCAGAACCGGAGCCTCTTCAGCCTGTGGTGCATGATGGCTTCGCCTCTCATCGCCGGGAACGATCTCCGGGATATGAGCCGGCCGACCGTCGACATCCTGACCAACCTCGAGGCCATCGCTGTCGATCAGGATCCGCTCGGCGCTCAGAGTCACGTCGTCTGGAACGACGGCAACATCAGCCTCTGGGCCGGGAAGCCCCTGTTCGACGGCAGCCAGGCCGTGCTCGTCCTGTACCAGGGCAAATACAAGGCCGACAAGAAGATCTACTGGGAGGAGCTCGGGCTTCGGGCCTCCGACGAGCTTTATGTCAGGAACCTCTGGACGCATGAGACGACCGGGCCGCACGCCGGGAGCGTCTCGGTCGCCGTCGGGCCGGATGATGTGGCCTTTCTACGCCTGTCGAAGAAGAACGATTTCCCCATCCCGCCCATCCTCGTCGCCGATACCTATCTCGTATCGCTCCGGTCGAAGGGCGCCCGCCCCGAAACGCTCACCGGAAAAGTCACTGTCACGAACAGGGGGAGCTCGGACCTGCCTCAGTGGCGCATCGATCCGAAGTCGCTGCCGCCGTGGCTGAAGGCGGCGGTCGCAGGGAGCGGAAAGGCCCGGACGTTCGTCAACACGGTATCGACGGCCGGCCTGAAAAAGGGCGCCTACTACGCCGTTGTCCGGGCCGACAACGTCGAGCCCATCTCGGGAAAGCCGATGAGCGCGCTTTATTACGACGTCGACCTCGAGGTCACGCGGAACGTCAGGAGGTAATATGAAAGAGCGCTTCCTGTCGCTCGACTTCTTCCGCGGCTTGACGATGTTCCTCCTGATCGGAGAGAGCACGCTTCTCTACGAGCACCTCCGGGACCCGCAGCTCGCCGGGACCGTTCTCGGCTTCGTCGGCGCCCAGCTCGACCATCATCCCTGGGCCGGCTTGCGCTTCTGGGACCTCGTTCAGCCGTTCTTCATGTTCATCGTCGGCGCGGCCCTGGCGTTTTCCGTGGCCAAGCGCGCGGAGAGGGGAGAGAGCCGGGCGGAGATCACAAAACACGTCATCATCCGCTCCCTGACCCTCCTCGCCCTCGGCTGGGCCCTCTACTGCATCGGCCCCGGCCGCATCACCTTCCGCTTCCAGAACGTCCTGGCCCAGCTCGGGGTGACCTATCCCATCGCTTATTTTCTGATGAGACGGAAGGCGCGGACGCAGGTCGCCTGGAGCTTCGCCTTCATCCTGGCGACCGAGGTCATCTACCGGACGTTCTGGGTCGCCGGGTACAACCAGCCCTTCGTCCCCGATCATAATTTCGGCTCGTGGGTGGACATGCTCCTCGGGGGCGAGCTCTCGGCGGGGCACTGGGTCGCCTTCAACGCCATCCCGACGGCGGCCCACACGATCTGGGGCGTTCTCGCCGGGCAATGGCTCATGCGTGGCGCCGCGCCGAAGAAGAAGATCGCCTGGCTGGCCGGGCTCGGGGCGGCCGGCGTCGCCGCCGGCTTCGCCCTGACGGCCGTGTCGCCGATGATCAAGCGCATCTGCACAAGCTCGTTCGTCGTGGCCAGCGGCGGCTTCTGCCTGCTCACGCTCGCCTTCAGCTACTGGCTCATCGACGTCCGCAAATGGAACAAGTGGGCCGTCTTCCTCAACATCGTCGGCATGAATTCGTTGTTCATCTACCTTTTCACGGAAAGCGGCGGCACAGTCTGGGTGAGAAAGCTGGCCTGGCCGTTCACCATGGCCTTCGCCGGCTGGATCGGGGAGCTTCCGGCCGAGATCCTCACCAGCCTGGCCGCCTGGGCGATGCTCTGGTACATGTGCTATTGGCTGTATAAGAAGAAGATCATCGTTAAGATCTGAAGAAGGGGTCAGGTTTGACCCCTTCCAGCTCGACGAGGACGGCGGTGCCATAGCACAGCACCTCGGTCGCGCCCTGGATGACCTCCGTCGCGTCGTAGCGCACGCCGATGACGGCATTGGCCCCGCGCTCGACGGCGTGGTTGACCATCATCTCGAAGGCCTCGGCCCGCGTCTGTTCGCAGAGCTCGGAGAACAGGGTGATGTTGCCGCCGACGATCGTCTGCAGCGAGGCCCCGATCGTCCCGAAGACCGATCGCGACCTCACGGTGATGCCGCGGACGATGCCGAAGGACTTGACGGTCCGGTATCCGTCGAGCGTGAAAGCCGTCGTCGTCATCTGGAAGATCTGGGGCGGCAGGGCGGCCTTGGCCCGTTCGTCCTCCGGCATCCCTTCGTAGCAGCCGAGGCAGATGTCGGCCGTCTTGAAGTGATAGAGAGAGGGATAGTCCTTGCCGCACACCCTGCATCTCATCGGTCCCCCTCCGTCTTGTCTTTGCCCTCCGTCTTCGCCGGGACCGGCGGCGCCGCGAGATCCGGCTTCGGATCGCCGAATATGTAGTGGCCGAACCAGGCCAGATTGTGCTGCATGACCGCCCGCATCGACTTCGGCTTGGTGATGCCGTGGCCGTAGCCCTTGTAGACGACCATCTCGACCGGCACGCCCCGGTCCTCGAGCCCCTGGCGGAGCTCGAAGCCGTTCGCGATCGGCACCCGCCGATCGAACTCGCCGTGCTGGATCAGAGTCGGCGTGGACGCCTTTTTGATGAGGGTCATGGGGGAGGTCTTGGCGTAGATCGCCGGATCGTCCGCCGGATCGTCGCCGAGGTAGTTGATGGTGAACGGCGTGATGTCCGTGTTGTAGTAGTAGGTGGCCCAGTTGGAGATCCCCGCGCCGACGGAGATGGCCTTGAAGGCTTTGAACGACGTCGTCAGGAAGGCCGAGATGTATCCGCCCTGGCTCCAGCCCATGCAGCCGACGCGGTCCGCGTCGACCCAGCCCCTCCGGACCAGGTCGTCCACGCCCGAAAGCACGTCCCAGGCGTCGCCGACGCCAAGATTGCGATAATTGAGCCGGCGGAACTTCTCGCCGTAGCCCGCGCTTCCCCTGTAGTTGACTTTGAGGACGAGCGCGCCCCTGGCCGTCCAGATGTCCGAAGGATAATAGCGCGTGTCTCCGGAGAGCAAGGCCGGCCGGTCGACGCCCGTCGGACCGCCGTGGATGACGCAGAGCAGGGCGTATCTCTTGGCCGGGTCGAAACCGTCCGGCTTGATGAGGACGCCTTCGATCGTCGTGCCGTCCTTGCTCTTCCAGGAGATGAGCTCGCGCGTGCCGAGGGTAAAGGCCGCGACCTGATCGGTCGTCTTCGTGAGGACGCGCGGCTTCCAGGGGAATTCGGTGACGCAGATCTCGGGCAGGGCCGTGGCCGTCGCGGCCAGGAACGCCGCCCGTTTTCCGTCCCGGGCGAATGTGAATCCGGAGACCATGGCCTCATCCGGCCCGCTCAGCCGCACGATCTCGAGTGACACCGGGTCGAGCCGGAAGAGATGCCCCCTCGTCCCCTGAGCGGCCGAGAAATAGATCCCGCCGTCGTTCCAAGCCACAACGGAGGGGTTCTCGTCGAAGGCTCCCGACAGCGGCCGCACGGCCCCGCCCTCGGCCGGAACGACGGCCAGGACGCTGTTGCGCGCATAATAATCAGGCCGGGCCAGGGCGCTCGAAAACAGGATGGACCGCCCGTCCGGCGACCAGATCGGGGACGAGTCGGGTCCCGCCTGATCGACGACCTTCCGGACCCTGTCGCCGTCGAGATCGAGGACGTAGATGTCGGAGGTCCCGCCGTTGATGAGATCGGGATCGAGCGCCGCGCTGAAGGCGATCTTCGCTCCGTCGGGCGACCACTCGAATCCGCCCACCGTGAACGACTTGCCGCTCGTTCTGCGCCGCCCCGGCTGGGGAGACCGCATCGCCTCATCCACGTCGACCGTCCAGAGGTGCGTGTGGGCGTATTCGCGCCGGACGACGCTGTAGTCGCCGTAGAAGTCCTTGCGCGCCTTGTCCTGCTCGGCAACCGGGTCGCCCGCCGTGAAGGCGATCACCTTCCCGTCCGGAGACCAGTCGAAGCCGCCGACGCCCGTCTCCGCTTTCGTCAGCTGGATGGCTTCGCCTCCGTCCGGGCTGATGGCGAAGAGCTGGGACTTGTCGTCAACCCGGCTCGATGTAAAGGCGATCCAGCGGCTGTCCGGAGACCAGGTCGGGTCGGACGAGGATCTCTTGCCCCGCGTCAGCTGGACCGTCCGCCCCGACGCGACATCGAGGAGCCAGATCTGAGCGATGTAAGCGTCCTGATCGAAGTCCGTCTCCGTGAGGGCGAAGGCGATGCGAGCCCCGTCGGGGGAGAGGCGCACGCTTCCCGGGAGCTTCAGCGCCATGAGCTCCTCGACCGAGGGGACGCGCCGATCCTGCGCGCCGCCCGCAAGCAGCGCCCCGGCCTGGAGCGCGAGAATGAAGAATAAGAGGGCTTTCAGGATGTTGCGTCGCATGGGGACCTCTCTTGCCGCTATCCTACGCCGGTCGGCGCCATTGGACAAGCGGGGAAGGGGGGACCGGCCGCGCGGCTTCTACGTCCGGCCGAGACAGCTCTTGACGTGCAGGAGATTCATCTCGAGGACCTTCCGGCAATCGTCCGTCACTCCGACGACCGCCAGGCCCTCCTCGAGCAGTCTGCCGGCCGGAGTGAGATCGACGGTCGGATCCTGCCGGTGCATCTTGATGATCATATAGGCGGCGTTGTTCTTGCCCCAGGCCACCCGCGCGGGGCTGTTCAGCTCCTGCGCCTGGCGTGTGTATTCGAGGTAATACTGGAGCGCGGCGACGAGGTTCCCGGCCGCGTCGCACTCTTCGGCCTTGACCTTGGCCGCGAGCCAGCCGCTCCAGGAAACGGGCTGAATGCTGCCGTCTGCCGCCCCCAGCGCGTCCTGCCCGGCCACGGCCGCCGCCGTGCCCGTGACCGCCGCCGCGACGAACAGAGCCAAGCCGATGATGAGCGTTCTTTTCATGCCGCCACTCCGTCCCCTCCGCCGCGAAGCCGCCTAGAACTGGGCGTTGATCCCGGCCGAGAGCATGCCCTTGTAGCCATACCCGAATTCGGCGAAGAAACCGATCTTCTGACCGAGCCTGACCCCGATCGCGTTGATGTGGAAGGTCGGCAGGGCCTTGCTGAAGCTTTCCGTGCCGGTCTCGTCGGTATAACGGCCTTTGCGGATCCTGACGCCGAAGCCCGCCCCCGAATAGACCTGGAAACCCCGCCGCATGATCCAGTGGTAGTCGAGCTCCGCGGCGGCGATGTAGTTGGTCTCCTTGAAGTCGCCGACCAGGAGCCCGGAGCTCTGCCGGACGAGGTCGCCCGACGAGGAGTAGCCGCCGATCGCGCCACCGAAGCCGAAACGGGAGTTGGCCGAATAGTGGTAGGTCAGGAAGGGCACGCCGCTGTACATCGCGTTATCCTTGGAAAAATTGCCCAAGGTGATGACGACCAAAAGAACGTCCCCGAAAACGTCGAGGAGCTGATCGAAAGACAGGACGCCGAACTGGAAGGACACGTCGTGCGTTCGAACGGGGGTTTGCCCGAATCCGATGGCGGGGAGAAGGAGCGCCACTACTGTCAGGATGATGACCGGGCGAAGGATGCGCTGGAAGGACATGAACGGACCTCCTGTCATGTAAAGTGTAACAAAACCATCAGTTTAGTCGGTTTTTGGGGCCGGATATTGAATATATCAGCCACCTGCACCATAATGGCCGGAAGATGAGCGCCAGGGCTCGACTTCCGTTCCGCCGCTTCGCCGGGATCGTCGTCGTATCCGGTCTTCTCATCCTCTCCGCCGGACGCATCGATTATTGGCAGGGCTGGCTCTTTTTCGGCCTCATACTGGCCTCGGCCCTCCTGTCCGGCTCGCTCATGAAAACTGATCTAGGGCTCGCTGCCGAGCGTCTCCGCCCGGGCAAGGGCATGATGTGGTGGGACAAGGGTTATTATATTCTCTCGACGCCCCTCTACTTCGCCGCGGTCGTCGTGGCCGGCCTCGACGCCGGCCGCTTCCGTTGGAGCTCTCCTCCGAAGACGGAGATCTATGCCTTCTTTCTGGCCTTCTTTTTCGTCGGCCAAGGCCTGTTCCTCTGGTCCAAGAAGGTCAACCCGTTCTTTTCAAGCGTCGTCCGGATCCAAGCGGACCGGGGCCAGACCGTCTGCCGCAGGGGCCCCTATAGGATGTGCCGCCACCCCGGATATCTCGGCGGCCTCATGTTCGGACTGATGACACCTCTCGTCCTCGGCTCCTATTGGGCCCTCATCCCGCAGGGCCTCGCCGCCCTGCTCCTCGTTGCCCGGACCTGCCTCGAGGACCGGATGCTGATGAGGGACCTCCTCTGGTACGCGGATTACGCCCAGGCGGTCCGGTCGAGGCTCATCCCGGGCGTTTGGTGATATATTCCCATCCCATCCAGGAGGAACGGCCCATGTTTCCGAATCCCCGCTTTCGTCCGGCTCCCCGGACCGTTCTCGTCGGTCTCGCCATCGCTTTCGCTCTGCTGGCCCTGCGGCTCCCCGCCGCGACGGCCGTCACGAGCCCGAAAGACCAGTTCGGCTTCGCCATCGGCGACGATTACCAGCTCGTCAACTACAAACAGCTCGTCGCCTACTGGAAGAAGCTCGACGCCGAATCCGACCGCATGAGCCTCGTCGAGATCGGCAAGACGGCCGAGGGCCGGACGATGGTCATGGCCATCATCACCTCGCCCGCGAACCACGCCCGCTTGGGCCGCTACAAGGACGTGGCCCGGCGGCTGGCCCTGGCCGAGGGCCTGAGCGACGCGGGCGCGCGCAAGCTGGCCGCCGAGGGCAAGGCCGTCGTCTGGATCGACGGCGGGCTCCACGCGACCGAGATCCTCGGCTCGCAGCAGCTCATCGAGCTCGTCTGGCGGATGACGAGCGGCGCCGACGCCGAGACCCTGCGCATCCTCGACGACGTCATCCTTCTCGCCGTGCCCGCCAATCCCGACGGGCTCGACCTCGTCGCCGACTGGTACTTGCGCGAGAAGGAGCCGTCGAAGCGGTCGATGAGCGGCGTCCCCGTCCTCTACCAGAAGTACATCGGCCACGACAACAACCGCGATTTCTACATGAACACCCAGCCGGAGACGAAGGCCATGAGCCGGCAGCTCTACATCGAATGGCACCCGCAGATCCTCTATAACCACCACCAGACCGGGCCGGCCGGGACGGTGCTTTTCGCGCCGCCCTTCCGCGATCCGTTCAACTACGTCTTCGACCCGCTCATCCCGGTCGGGCTCGACCTCGTCTCGGCGTCCATGCACAACCGGTTCGTCACCGAGGGCAAGCCCGGCGCGACCATGCGCTCGGGCGCCGGCTACTCGACCTGGTGGAACGGCGGCCTCCGAAGCGCCGGCTATTTCCATAATATCATCGGCATCCTGACCGAGGCCATCGGCAACCCGACGCCGGTCGACATCCCCTTCATTCCCGACCGCCTCCTGCCGAAGCAGGATTATCCCTATCCCGTCGCGCCGCAGAAGTGGCATTTCCGGCAATCGATCGAGTACGCCATCACGGCCGACATGGCCATCCTCGACGTGGCCTCCAAGCACCGCGAGGATTTCCTCTACCGGCGCTTCCTCATGGGCAAGCACGCGATCGAGCTGGGGAGCAAGGACTCGTGGACCATCGTGCCGGGAACGATCGCCGAGGTCAAGGCGGCCGTCGAGAAGGACCGGAAGGCCGAGGGCGCGCCGGCCCAGGGCGCGGGTCCGGGCGGCCGGGGCGGGTTCGGCAGGGGAGGGGTGGACAAGAAGTATTACGAGGCCATCTTCGACAAGGCCACGCGCGATCCGCGCGGCTACATCATCCCCGCGGACCAGGCCGATTTCCCGACCGCGACGAAACTCGTCAACGTCCTCATCGAAAGCGGCGTCGCCGTCGAGAGGGCAACGGCCGGCTTCGACGTGGCCGGCAAGAGCTATCCGAAGGGATCGTTCGTCGTCAAAGCGGCCCAGGCGTTCCGGCCGCACGTGATGACCATGTTCGAGCCCCAGGACCATCCGAACGATTTTCCTTATCCCGGCGGACCACCCAATCCTCCCTACGACGCCGCCGGATGGACGCTGGCGTACCAGATGGGCGTCGCGTTCGACAGGATCCTCGACGGCTTCAGCGGCCCGTTCGAGAAGGTGCCCGGAGTGACCAAGCCGCCGGCGGGGCGGTTCGAGGCCGGGCCGGGAGCAGCCGGCTACTTCCTCGATCACCGCGTCAACGACACGTTCATCGCCGTCAACAGGCTGCTCAAAGCCGGAGAGAAGGCCTTTTGGCTGAAGTCGGGTTTCGAAGCGGACGGCAAGACGCATCCGGCCGGCACGATCTGGGTCCCGGCCTCGCCCGGCGCGGCGGCCATCCTTCAGAAAGCGGCGAAGGACCTGGGCCTGAACGTCATCGGCGCCGCGGGCGCGCCGAAAGGCGAGGCCTTTGTGCCACGGCCCCTTCGGGTCGGCCTGTGGGACACCTACGGCGGGTCGATGGCCTCGGGCTGGATCCGCTGGCTCCTCGAGCAGTTCGAATTCCCGTATGAGCTCGTCTTCGCGCCGGCGCTCGACGCCGGGGGCCTCGCCGAAAAGTTCGACGTCCTCATATTCGTCGGCGGCTCCATTCCGCGCGTCCAAGTCGCGGGCCAGGAGGCGGCAGGCATGAGGGGCTTCCAGCAGACACCTCCGGCCAACGTCCCCGAGGAATTCAAGAACAGGATCGGGCGGATCACGGCCGAGAAGACGATCCCCCTCCTCAGGCAGTTCGTCGAAGCGGGCGGGACGATCCTGGCCTTGGACTCGGCGACCGTCCTGGCCGAGCACTTCGGCCTGCCGCTGGCCAACGCCCTGGTCGAGATGGCCCAGGACGGGACGGAGGCGCCCCTGCGGCCCGAGAAGTTCTACGTTCCGGGATCGATCATGCGGGCGAGGGTCAATCCGGCCCATCCTCTGGCACAGGGCTTGGCCGAAACGATCGATGTTTTTTTTGACAACACGCCCGCTTGGACGCTCCCGCCCGACGCCGAGCTCAAGGGCGTCAATCCGGTCGTCTGGTTCGACGACGGGAAGCTCCTGAGGAGCGGCTGGGCCTGGGGCGAGTCCTATTTGCGCCGGAGCGTCCAGGTCGCCGAGGCGGCGGTGGGGAAGGGGAAAATCTTTCTCTACGGGCCGGAGATCGCCTTCAGGGGCCAGCCCCACGGGACCTTCAAGCTCCTGTTCAACGGGATCTATTACGGCCCCGCGAAGACGATCATCTTGGAATAAAGGAAGAGGGGGTCAAACCTTATAAGGTTTGACCCCTTCTTATAGCTCGCGGAGGAGCATCACGGCGCCCATCACGGCGAGGGAAGCGTACACGAGCTTCACGAAAAGGGCGTGCGTCAGCTTCTTGTGCAAGAGCCCGCCCAGGATGACCCCCAGCACGATGGCCGGGAGGGAATAGAGGTAGGACCTGAGGACCGTTCCCGTCCACAGCCCCGCCACTCCGTGCCCGGCGAGGATGGCCAGGCCCGTCGGAAGGAAGTAACCTTGGAGCGTGGCGCGGAACGACTCCGGCGGCCACCCTTTGAGCATGCCGTAAGCGACGATGGGCGGCCCGTTCGTGTTGTAGGCGCCGCCGAGCACTCCGGCCGACCAGCCGACGAGCCAGGGGAATGTCGGCTTCTCGCGCGCCAGTCTCGCCCCCGGCTTGACGAGCCCGAACAAGCCGTAGAGCAGGATGACGAGCCCCAGGGCGACCTTGAGCGGGGCTTCCGGCAGCCGGGCCAGTCCATAGACGCCGACGGGGATGCCCAGCAGGGTGGCCACGATGAGGCGGCCGGCTGATCTGAACTCGACCTTGCGCCAGTCGCGGGCCAGGATCAGGAGCGAGATCGTCGGCCCCATGAAGGCGACGAGCGGCGTCGCCGTGCGCAGCCCCACCGCCATGGCCAGCAGCGGCATGGCCACGACCGCGTCGCCGAAGCCCAGGGCGGAGCGGACGAAGGCCGCGACGAAGACGACGGCGGCGATGAACGTCAAGACCTCTTTTTCTTCCGGCCCAGGATGCCGCCGCTCAGGAAGAGGCCGGCGCCGAGGACGAAGCCGAAGTTGTACCAGGTCCCGTTGTTGTGAACCTCGTAAAGCCTGACGTTCCTGCTGAAGATAGAAATGACGAACGTGACCGGGGAAATGAAGCCGTGCCAGAGCCCCATCAGGAACCCCGCCGTTTCGCCATCCGCGTCGGCCGTCTTCTCCGCATTGTTGGGACCGGGGGCGCACCCCGCCATGACGAGCGTTGCGATGAGGACCGCGATCAGGACGATCGAGCGACTCATGTTTCCCTCCACCAGTGAGATGGGTGTATTCTATCCAAAAACGGGTCCCTCCTCCAGTCCCCCGGCCGGCGCCGGCCGGCCCGTGTCCCCGGCTTGCCTTCCCCCTCGGATGTGGATAAAATAGTCTTTTCATGCGCTAGCTTGAAATACCCATTCCGAAGGAGGACATCATGAAAGGGGATCCGAAACTCATCAAAGTGCTCAACTCGCTGCTCGCCGACGAGCTGACGGCCATCAACCAGTACATGGTCCACTCGGAGATGTGCGATGCCTGGGGTTATGAAAAGCTCCACAAGGCCATCGAGAAGAGGGCCATTGCCGAGATGAAGCACGCCGAGAAGCTCATTGGCCGCATCCTCTTCCTCGAAGGGCTGCCCGTCGTCAGCGAGCTCAAGAAGATCCTGATCGGCGCCGACGTCCCGAAGATGTTCGTCAATGATCGCATGGCCGAGGCCGGGGCCATCAAGGCCTACAACGAGGCCATCATCTTGGCCGGCGAGCTCAAGGACTATGCGACACGGGACGTCCTGCAGTCCATCCTCAACGACGAGGACAACCACATCGACGAGATCGAGGAGATCCAGGACCAGATCGGTCAGATGGGCATCCAGATCTTCCTGACGACTCAGGTGGGATGACCCGCTCTCCGTCCTGTTTTTCCGCCGCCCTCCTCTATGGCGCGGTCTGGGGCCTGGGCGAGGCGACCCTCGGACATCTCCTCCACCTGGCCCGGGTGCCGGGCCTGCCGGGATTGGTCATGGTCCCGTTCGCCGTTTTCGTCATGGGCCGGGCCCTGGCCCGTTCGCCCCGCGCGAGCGCGGTCTTCATGACCGGCGTCGTGGCCGCTTCGTTCAAGTTCTTCGACCTCTTCGTGCCCGGCACCGACCTCCTCGCCCTGAGCCGCCCGATCCAGGCCATCCTCCTCGAGGCCCTGGCCGCAGCGGTCTGGGTCCACCTGAGAACGGGCTCCAAAATGGGGGAAAAAATAGAAACGTCCCCACTTTTTCATTAGGCCGTGCATGAAACCGCCAGCCTTCAAGAAGAAGCTCGAGACGGCGGCGATGAGCCGGCGGGGCTTCCTCCGCTGGGGCGCTCTTGTCGGCTCGGCGGCCGCATCCTCGAAGGGGCTGGCGGCGGGGTTCCGGCGCCGCGACCCGCGCCACGCCCTCGTCGAGCAGGCGCCGTCCGAGGAGCGCATGATCCGGACGGGCTGCCCCGCCCACAACTGCGGCGGGCGCTGCCTGCTCAAGGTCTTCGTCCGCGACGGCCGCATCGTCCGCATCGAAACGGACGACCGGCCGGGCGACACCGTCGCCGACCCCCAGCTCCGGGCCTGCATACGCGGCCGGGCCTATCGCAAACGCCAGTATCACCCCGACCGCCTTCAGTTCCCGATGAAGCGGACGGGGAAGA
>Ga0214473_10000174_pt1 | contig 90920 bp, 72 predicted proteins | sample RVTome_7_FD_203509 | JGI IMG/M metagenome (GOLD analysis project Ga0214473, IMG submission 203509) | Soil microbial communities from uranium-contaminated site in the Upper Colorado River Basin, Wyoming, United States - RVT98D197 | ecosystem: Environmental > Terrestrial > Soil > Contaminated >... | reverse complement strand
TTCAACCTCATGGCTGAAACCCGCGGCAACAAGGTCAGCCTTCAATTGCGTGTCAATCCAGTCATAGCTTCCATCAATCGGCGGATAGTAATTGTCAGGCGGATGCAGCATCAGCTCGCCATTGTTGGTGACGGACGGACCCCAATGTTGCTTCAAACGGTCAATGGTCTGTTGCGCGGCGGTTTTGGCATTTTGTGTCGCCGCGAACCGTCTTGAAAACTGCCTCTCGTAGTCGGCCTGCAATGCAGCGCGTATGATCGGATCGGAGGGAACGCTGCCGGTACCAATTTGCTTTGACACATAGCCTAGCTCAGTCATTACGTCTGTCCCGGAAGCGATTGCATCGGCTAGTTTTGGAACTGCGACTGTCCTCGCTATCGCGCTGCCCTGTTTTTCCAGTTCCTTTTGCTTGGCAGCATACTGTGGATCGTCGCGCCTTTTGAACTCGGCTTGCAATTCCTCTTGATTGTAGTACCGCAGCATTCCCTGCCAGTTCTGCAGTGCGTCCAAACCATCTTTTTCAAAAATGCGGGCAAATTCCTGAGGCGCGCGATTGTAGAGCTTGTCCATCGTCGTCATGGCAGCACCATACTTGTCATAATCGCGCGACTGCGAAGCCCCAATCAGGGCATCGCGCACATCGGGCATTTCAATGGTGCCACGCAGCAAATCATCGGGAATCTCAGTCAGCGATTGCATCGCTATTGCCGATTGCTTCACATCGCCCGTGGCAACCAGCGACTTGAACGCGGCCGCATCATTCTTGGTCAGCACGCCGACCGTGTTGGACTGGTAGCGTTGAGCCACCAAGCGCGCGGCCGTGATGTTCTTGCCCAGGCCAGCGCCAAGCGCATTTGGATCACTGAAATCAATCGGCTCAATATCGGCCACCCCTTCTATGCCGATACGCCGGCCAAGGTCCAGAGGGTCATCCTTTAAGCCCTGCACAGTCTGGTCATAGCGTTGGCGCATCATGTCGAGACTGTCACGCTCATCAGCGGAAACACCGCCTTCCTCGACTGACTGCATCTGCTTTTGCATGTTGGCCAGGGTTTCGGTGGAATAGTCGCCGGTCTTTTTCAGGAAGCCCGTGACTTCATCGCTGAAATCCTTGTCGCCAACCGCGGCCAGTTGATAGCCCAGCAGGGCGAGATCAGCCGGAGCGAGAGGATCGCCCTTGATCATGCCCGCCTTCATCTCGGTCCACAGCGACTTCGCATCCGCAGCAACTTCTTTGCGCATTGCACCATAAGTCTTGGGATCGACGATGCCCAAGCCACCACGAATGATTGAAGCCTCTAGCGCGCGCCGGCCGGCATTCACGCCTTCATTGTCGCTTCCCAGTGCTTCAACCGCGAGAGCAATCCGTTCATTGTCGCCGGTCCGAACCGCCGCCACCACCCGGTCAGGCAATGAACCATAGTTGTAGGCGACGGAAGTGAGGGCTGCCTTGGTTGACTTGGACAGGCCATCCCAATCCGCGCCACCAATCTTTTCACGGGCCTGAGCCTGAAAAATTCCAATGCGCCGTGTAAGATCGCGGTCAGCGTCGGCGCGGCTGACTTGCGTATCTGGACCAACGGTCTCAACAATCCCGCCGACCCGCGTCACCGTATCGGAGCCATAACCGGTGCGCAGCGCGTTCACATCGAAATATGCTTCTTTGCGGAAGCCCTCAAACTGCCTGATAAGCGCTGCCGCATCATTGCCGCCAGCAGAGGCAAGACTGGTTGCCTGTTCAGCATCGGGCAGTTGCGTGAAATAGGCCGTTTGCTTGGCAATGGCGTGCTGCCGCATCAGCCGGAGAGCCCCGCCAGCATCACCCGACTTGGAAAGCCGGTCAGCCACCGCATAGACATCCTCGTCATCCACCGCTTGCCCAGCCGTCAGGCTGTCTTTCAGCAGTTTGGCATCCTCGCGCGCCTCAGTCCGCTCAACTTGCATTTCAGCCTTGAACTGGGTGAGGGCACCCTTGGCGGCATTCTTGTAACGCCCGCGTTCAGCCGGCGAGAGTTGCAGGCTGGGATCATCAAACGACTTTTCGGCAAAGCCCTGAGCCGCTTTCAGCCCCTTGGCTTGATAGATGGTTTCAACCTGTCCAACGATGGCCTCAGCCAGGTGAGAACCTTCCACACCCCTCAGGAAAACATCGCTTTCGGCCTGAGAATAGGCGAACAGCGGATTGCCCACCTTCTCTTTTTCCAGTGTGCGGATGATGTCGAGCTGTTCGGCATATTCAGCCGTACCGGTTCCGCCCGTGCGTGCCAGTGCGGCCGCATCCTCATTGGCCATCTTAATCCGCGCAGTGATGGAACCATTCTGGGTTTGCAAATCACGCTGCCCCTGCGAACGGATCATGCCGGTGCGCGAGGAATTGATCAGGCCTGTCAGTTCACTCTGGATTGCACCGCGGAGCAGCGGATCCTTGCCTTTGAGCATTTCGCGGGTATAGGCCGCAGTGAGCTTGTCGAACTCAGCCACATTGCCCTTGGCCTCAACTTCAAGATTGGCGACGGCCGGCCGCGCATCCATGCTGATTTGCGACAGGTACGCGGTGCGCGCCGAGCGGTTGAAGGCAGATCCCGCCCGTGACAGAGGATTGCGGCTGTCATATTTCAGCTTGCCGTCCTCAGCCTTATAAACCGCGCCCTGGCCTTCAAGTGCTGCATTTTCAGTAGCGACGTCCTCAAGATTTCCAGCCAACTCGTCCATGCCGGCCGCAAATTGACCGAAAGCCGAGCTGATTTCACCGCCTGAAACGCTGGACTGGGCGCCTTGCGTTACGGAATTGTCGAGAGGCGTGCGAGGAAGGTCAACCATCAGTACAATTCTCCGCCACCGCCGCCGCCCCAGTCCGTTGTTGCCAGCGACGTTCCGGCCTTGAGTACACCACCAGCCAGCGTCATCATGGCCTTTTGGCCGTAGAGATTGCTGTCAATCTTGGCCTGCAGTTGATCAAGTTTGAACCCGGCTTTTTTCTTGGCCAAGTTTGCAGCGCTCGTCTTGCGCTCAGCATCAAGGATTGCCTGCGTGGTGGGCGAATTTGACTGGGCCCCGGCACTTGCCCTTATGGCTTTGATGTTGCCGATTTGACGGCGCAGATCATCGAGTGACGAGGCCTCGGTCTGGTCAGACTGAATTTTTGCCATGCGCGCCCGGTTCTCAGCCGCATATTTATCCTGTGACGCGCCAGCCATTCCGCCAATGGTTGAAACCGCGGTGGAGCCAACGGTCAGTGCAGCAGTGGCAATGGTGATCGGGTCCATCAGCTCGTGACCTCCATTCCGACTTCCAGCACTTGCAGCGAGTAGGGCACCGCCTGGGTAAGCGGAAATGTTGGGTCATAATCCCGGCCCTGCATTCTGCCGGTGTAAGTCGTGTTGCGCAGCGGTGGAGCGAGGCCGAGATTGTCGCCAATCTGATAACCGGCGAAATCCCTGTTGCCAACTCTGAATGGTCCGGCATTGCGCACCGTGATCGCGTAGCGCTTGATCTTGCGGCGGCGCAATCGCTGTTTGGACGATTCGCCCTTGTCGAAATTCGGCACAAATGGCTGGAACTCAGGAGTGAAGGCAAAGCCAAACTGCGTGACCCCAGCGCCGGTATTGCCGTCTACCGTGCCATCGGCCTTGATCAGCACCGTTCCCTTGTAAACCCCGTCAATCATCCGGTGCATGGTGGCGCCCGCAAATGGAATGAGCGTGGCATCGCCCTCCTTGACCGCCGTTATCATCACCCCGTCCAGCGTCAGGTCATAGTTCAGCAACTCAACCGTGTTGAGCGTGCCAATGCCAATTGCGCGCGTGACCGCGTAAAGAACGTCCTGGCCGAGAGCCGTTGCGCCGGTAATCATGCCATCGGTGGACCATGGCACAAAGCCCACCCAGTCGCTTGCCGGATCATAGCGGCCAATCACCATTGTCCCATCGCTGTTGACGATGTGCAGGGTGTCATTGCTGTCCACCGATTGCCCGTAACTGATTGCAATATCAATTGGATTTACGATGAGCTGGCTGTGATAGCGCGACAGGTGATCCAGCACATAGGGCTGGGCCTGCTGTCCGGTCTGCCTGATTGCCATGACGCGCTTGCTGTCGGCGCTCATGTAAACCAGCGAGGCTTGCGTGGCCACCGGTTCAACCCCGGAACTGCCACCCGTGCCAATGGCGCGAAACTCAATCGAGCCGGGAGCCAGCGGATTGCTGGCTGAAATCGGAATGTAATAGATCGACTTTTCTGTGAACACGAATTGGTCAGCACCACCCGCCACATGGCGCACGCGCTCGCGCTGGGGCACCAGCTCAAAGATTGCCGAACTGGCATCCGCCTCAATCTCGAAATCCTCAAAGGATCCAACTGCACTTTCGAGGAAGGCACCCGGCAATTGCGCGAAGTCGCAGAAGATCAGGCGTTGCCGATCCACCGAAACAGCCCCAGGCCAGCCGCGAAAGTCCGACATGAACGCCTCATCCCAGATTGTCGTGGCAAATGGCGCAGGCGTTGCCGGAGCGCCATTGACGGCGGCACTGGCTTGACTTGAGACGATTTTTTCCGTGGTGACAAAGCCCGCATACTTTTCGGTAATCACGATGTCGAGGCTTGGCGTGCCGGTATTGATCGCCACAATCTGCCCGATGGAGCCACCGGTTGTTCCTTCCACCACATCACCGACGCGGTAGCCGTTGACGTTGAGCATGGTGCAGCGCTGGCTTGGCGGCAATTCCTCAAGGTTCAGAAACGTGCCTGTCGTGGCCGAAAGAAACGCCGTCATCCGGGTGCGCCTGCCCACCCATTTGAACTCCACCCCGATTTGGCCGGCATCGAGGATTGGAGAACTGAATGTTGCCGTGCCCGAGCCGCCCGAAGGTTCATCGGCGGGAGCCATGGTGACACCCTTGGCCGCAAAGCGATAGAAGGGTTGCCGCAGCATCCCATTCAATCCGCTTTCAAAAGCGAAGTCGCGGAAAGACCACAGGCCGGTCGCCTTGTCATAGGACAAGACCTTGGGCCGCATGGTGTTTTCCACAACCACCAGATTATTGTCGTAAAGGGCCCAGCGCAGGCCCGCCACCTGTCCCGCCGTCCATGTCGTCACCACCGATTGCACCACGCCAAGGCTGTTGCGCGCCCTGAACTCAAGTGTCTTAAACTCGCAATCGAACACATGGCCGGTATAGGGCTCAATCCTGAACACCGAATCGGCATAGTGCTGGACGCCCATTCCAGGACGGCGGCGAAACCCGCCAGCCAGCATGGTTTCATAATTGCGCAGCCGCTTGGAGCCCGCCTTCATGATGTCGGTGTCATCCCGCCTTACCGCTACGTCATCAAGCTCGCCCGCTGAAAAATCCCGTTGCGGGTTGAGATATGCTGGGATGCTCATTGCACACTGCCGCTATAGCCGGTTTTGCGAATGCGGCGTGCCATTGCCGTGCGCGAGAGAAAAATACGCCGTGGACTGTCCTGCTGGTTAACCCGTCCCGCCGCCCTGGTGAGCATGTTTTCGGCCTGCACGCGCTTGTTGGCCGCTGCCTCGAAGTCCTCATTGAGACCCTGATACAGTTCGGCCTCGCACATCAGGGTCAGCGCTTCCGAAGCCGCAGGGTGCCAGCTCGAATTGTTGGTGGGCCTGATCAGATAGAGGGCCAGAATATCAACATCGGTGAGTGTTTGAATCTTGTTGTTGATCACGCGGTGGCTTTGCGGAACGCCATAGGTGGTATCAATGATGGCGCGCAAATGCCAGCAGTCGGTGGGCATTTGCATGGAAAACTTGTAAGGCGGCAATTCCGCATCGCCCAGCGTGGTCATGGCCAGCGTAACCGTGGTGAACGGCCACTCGTGGAACACCATCATGTAATCCACGGCACGGTCAAAGGCAATTTCCACCGAATTGCTTTCGTCACTGCCATCATTCAGGTTGATCAGTGTTCCGTTGCCGGTGGCAGAGAGCGCGCGATTGATGATTGTGGTCTTGTCCATGGCGCGAAAGATGTTCCCCTGTCAGCGCACCCGCAACGCACAGCCAAAAATAGAAAAGCGGGGAGCCGTGCCTGCACCCCGCCTTTCAAAAGCTGGAAGTGTTACCTTCCGGCTCCCCTACTGGTCATCCTCGTCACCCGATGGAGGCGAAGCGGGCGGAGAGAATGACGGAGTGGACGGTTTACCAAATTTCTTGGCTTTCTTGACAAGCTTCTTGACGGCCTTGGCCGTAGAAGATTTGCCGGGCTTGTCCGACCATTCCTCAGGCCACTTGTCGCAGGCGTCCTTGAGATCGCCCTTGTACATATCATGTGTGCTGGTCACACCGTCCTTGGTGTAATAGCCCTTAACCAGTTCTGGCATTGCAGACTCCTGTCAATTCAAAAGCATATTTCCACGCATAAATCCGGCGTGAAATCCGGAAACTCAGTTATCAGCTGACCGGAGCAATCCATGCGTCGAAGGTGATTGACGGCGTGGTGCCGGCCGCAACCAGGCGCATGCGCGCATAGTCGAGCAGGATGGAACCCGCGACCACATTCTGGAACGGCAACTCATAGCGCCCGATGATCGAATCCACCGTGGCGCCGCCGAGCAGGACTGTCGAATCCCCAAGCTGCAGATGCCCGAGGATATGAACGTTGGAAGCCATGGTGGCGGAGTCGGAACCCTGCAGATAGAGGTCATAAAGCTCATTGCCCGTTGACACATCAACGGCCGTGACGTTGATCACCAGCACCGTATCCATGCGGCCCGGTCCCAATTGGTAGATGACATCAGCCGCGGCAAACTGGATATTGCCGGTCGCGGTGAGCGTCAGGTCTTCCGCAAACATCAGGTTGCGGTCGACGTTGTAGTGCTTTCTTGGTGCGATGCCGGACATATGAGTCTCCTTAAAGTCCCCTAATTCAGAATTACGCTACGATGGTGGCCTTGGTGTTTGAGGTGAGCCGCGCCCCGGAGCGCGGATGCACCGTTGCAATGCCCCAGTCCCACTTCGCATGGGTCGAGAGGAATGGTTGGCCCTGCAACTGGCCTTCGTCACGAACCGCAAGTGCCGTGCCTTCCACCAGGAAGCAGCGCTCATCGGTCTTGTCGAGGCTCACGCAGTAGATTGATCCGGTGACGGCGGCACCGCCACCCGACGCCACTTCGTTGAAGTCGAGCAGCAAGGGCGAATCGTCGGGCTCATAGCCGTAGAGGATTGGAATGCCCGCCAGCTTGGTGACGATACGCCCCAATTCCTGATCCATGCCCTGCATGAACTGGTTGTTGGTCAAGGTGGGCGAACGAGCGGCCGCATCGACAAAGGCCATCAGGTCATAAGGGAAAATCCAGTGCGTCGGCTTGTTCACACTGCGTCTCACGATGTCGAGGTTCTGCAGCGACAAGGCCGCTCCACCCGATAGTGCAGAATTGTGGAACAGTGATTTGGCAAGCACGGTAAAGCGTTTCTTGAACCCGCTGGCTTCGCGCGGATCAGCATCACCGTCGCCATTGATGATGACACGGCTTGCGTTCTGGGCCATGGCGATCATCTTGGCCCGCTCCTGGCGATAGCGGCGCTCAGGGCCTGCCATATCGACAAGGGCGCGGTCAACCTTGATGTATTCGTCCATCAGGTAAACGCCTTCCTCGCCCATGTCGAACTTGCCGGTCGATTCATGGCCAGCCTCGTTGAAGGCGCGCTGGGCGACGGTCGGCAACTGGGTCAGGCGTTCAAAGCGGAACTTGCCCTTGGTTGCGGCCCGGATCGGCATTGCGGCCAGTAGGTCCGAGGTTTCGGTGAAGGTTTCGATGAACACGCGCTCAAGCGAACCTTCCTCAAGGCCCTTGGCATATTCGGCGAGTGTTACTGCTTGGGCATAAACTTGAGCAATCATTTTAGTCCCCTATTTCCCGCCGCAATCACGCGGCCTTCTGTGATTTGGTGTGGGCGTAGTGAATTTTTTCAACCGGACTCATGGCGGCATAGTCCGGCTTGCCGGAAGCGCCAGAACCTGGAATTGGCGCCGAAGCGATGGTGGAGCGCAGCAGCGCTTCGTAGCTTTCAACCTGTTCAGCCGTGACCAGTCCATTGATCAGGGGTGCTGCACGCTCGCCCAGCCGCCCGGTCAATGCGGTTTTCACCGCGTCGATACGGGCTTGGCCAGTATCGCCGAGCTTGGTGCGCTCAGCCGCGAGGTCAGCCTTGAACTGGGTAGCCTTGGAAATTTCGGCCTGAGCCTGGATAGCCACAAGCTCATTCACCATGCCCTGCGTGGCGTTGTGCTTCTTGGCCCATTCCATGACCGGCTTGGCCATCGGATGATCGGGGCCAACCTCGACTTCCATGCCCTCAGGCACTTTCACATCGGGGCTCAGTTCAATCTTGTAAGTTCCGTCCTTTGGAACATCCTGTTGCCGGACATCAAACTCAGCCTTGAAGGCGCGAAGGGCGCCTACTTCTGAATTGAGTTCAGGCCATTTGACCGAATTGGTCTTGGCATCCCACAGCCGGTCATCCAGCCCTTCCGGCTTGGTTGAAGCCGCGGGAGCAGCCGGTGCAGCAACAGGCGGAGTTGCGTTAGGCGTCGGGGGTGTAGCGGGGGCCGCGCCGTCGAGAGGCGAGCTTGCTGATGGCAATGCCGCCGCGGGCTCCGGGCTCGCCGAGGCTGGCGCCGCTGGCGCTGCCGAAGCTGATTCCGCTACTTGGTAAACTGGTTTCGGTAGTAACACGTTCAAATTCCTCACGGCCAATTTCAATCAAATCGTGAGCCAATTTCCTGCGTCCCCACTCAGCCTGCAACGCACAGGCATCAACCAGCCGCGGCGCAACCATTTCACGCACGTTTTCCAGCGCTTCCAGCAGCATTTTGCCATCGCCGGGAGAAGGCGCGTCCCTGAGAATCCGGCCCAGCGCTTCCCTCACTGCAGGCTCGATAAAACTGCGTTTCATTGGGTCCGTCCTGCTGTATTGGTGGCAACATTAATGTCGCCTTGCGGAATGAGTTTTTCCAGCAGCTCTTTCAACTGAGCCGCATCATTGAACACCACAATTTCGTCGCCCAGCTTCTTTTTGATCTTGGCAAATGTCTCAGGCGCGTTGAGCAGGGCCTGGGCCTGCAGCCCGCCGAAGGTCTGGACAATCTCAAGCAGCCGAACCGCAGTCTGTACTTCCTGCCATTCCTGCCCCTTGACCGCGGGATTGTAAGGTTCAAGCGTTCCGGCCGCATCCGGCAGCTTGGCGATCTTGCCCTGGCTTTGCAGGATGAACTTGAAGCGGTTGAAATAGGCCATCGGCCCATCACGCCAGAAGCGTTGCCCAACCAGGCCAATGCGCTTTTGCATCTCCACCACCTCGTCAAGCCACTGGCTTGCGGTGGGAGGAGTTTTCCCCTGTTGCTCGGGGCGATCGACAAACCAAAGACGGCGCACCGCCTTTTCCAGATCGGCCCAGGTAATGAGCGTGGTATTCACGTCGCCCTCGAAATAGAGCGGAATGAACTCATCCTTGAGGGTGCCAGCGGCGTGCGGGTACGCAGTACCTGATTGAATCCCGCCCTCAAAATTGATCACCCCGTCATTGGGATAGGAAAAGCTGGGGCTTCCCGCCTGGTCCGCCCGGTCCTGCACCAGGCCCGACAAAGTATCCAGAACCCGTAAGTATGGCAGAGCCTTGAGCGCCGGGCCGTCGCCCCATGGCGAATCCGGATTTGGCGACCATGGCGTTACGACACACGGGCAACTGCCTTCCCCCACCAGTGTCTCGTAATGCACGAAGGTTTTTTCCACCGTGACCACATAGTACCATTCCTCAGTCCCCATGTTGTCCCAGTTGCGCCAAAGCCCGCGCGTCAGTTCCATTTGCTGGGTCGGCTGATTCTTGGCTTTGGCCGCTATCTTGTCCGGAATTTTTGCAGCCAGTGTGCCGAGATTGGCCGCAAGATCGCGCCCCATGACCTGTTCCACGACAAAGCGCGGCCCGATCTCGCCATCGGGGCCCAGGTCGATTTCCAGCTTGCGCAGCGGAATCGCACGGCATGTAGGCTGCTTGTGCAGCCGGCCCTCGTCAATCCACAGGGCCACAACGCCAATGGACAGGTCAGGCTCAAAGCCCTGGTAAGCCACCGCATCAAAATTGGAACTGCGAATCGTCGATAAGACAAGCTTGTCATCCTTCTCAACCTGGTCCTTGATTTGATCCCAAAGCTCGTCAGGCAGCGCCGATTGCCCGCGCTTCACCCACGGAAAATTCGCCGGCATGAAGGTATTGATCACCAGCCCCGCAAAATCCTGCGAACAGTCCATGCCCACCGTTGTCTGCAACTCGGCGACATCATCGGGCACTGTCTTGCGGTTGTAGGAATATTGCGACTGGACTTCTCTGGAACGGCGTGGATTGGTGAAGAAATAGCCCTCCATCAGATCCTGCACAATGTACTGCTTGCGCTCGCGTGCCTTGCCAAGCCGCTCCTGGCAATCCTTGGCCCAGTCCTCGCCCTTGCGCGCGGGCGCCACTGCTATTGCTGGTTTTGCCACTTACAGTCCCTTGCCGCCAGCCATGCCGGCCACGCCGTAACGCGACACCAGCTCGCGTGTGCGTGTGCCGATATTGTCCTGAATGGCGCCTATCTTCGTGGCCAGCGCCTCGGCCGCAATTCGCTTCTGTTCCTTCTCCATCGCCTTTTGCTGCTTGGTCTTGCCGCCGAAAGCCGTTGTGACCACATCGCTCATGTCAATCTCCTGCGATGACAATTTCACCACCGTTCGCCATACAATCCCTGAAAAGCCCATCGGGTAGCAACGCACAGGACTTGAGCCCTATCACATGGGCGGTGAGCGGCACGCACCACAGGCCCCAGCCAAGCCCTTTCGCCATGCGCGCCGGCATCTTGACCACCACCGCGCCGTCACTTGCCTGGCCCAGAAACCAGTCGGCATCCTCATCGGGGCAAAGCGTTACCGCCGAACCCGAAAGAGCGGCATATTCCACAAACAGCCAGCATTTCCGTTCCTCTATATAAGAGACGGCCAAGCAATGATGAAAGCGCCCCGGCATCCAGTTGAGAAGCCGATGCTTCGACCTTCTCTTGAAAACCACAAACCATTCCTGTGGAATGATGATCACTGCCCAACCCGCCGCCTCGAATGGATATGGCGCACCACAACCGGCATCGGCCGCGACCCGATATGCCCCGGAATATTATAGGCCGAAGTCATCGCCCGCCCCTCGCCCGCGCCCAGAAGCATGTACTCAAGCGCGTTGCACGGATGTGAGAATCTATTCTTGTCAGGTTGATCCGTGTACCGATTGGTTCCCGCGACCTTCCTGTAGTGATAACCTCCCGCCGCTCCCATCACCAGAACCCGGCAACGCTTTGAGAATAAAAGCCGCGGCCTGCCATCCCTCATTTCATTCAGCACCGTGGACACCACATCGACCCTTGTCTGGATATTGTTATCCTTCACCGGGGCGGCCTGAATCTCAATGCCGTTCGCCCGGTAAATCATCATTGCCGTCTTGTCGTCATTCTGCCCGCGGTCCCGGCCTTTCGGATCGCCCCATGCCCTGATCTCATGCCCCGGATAATGCTGCATCAGGAATTTCCTGACCATGGGCGCAAAAGAACTCGTGGCAATATCCTTGGCAACCATCTCGTATTGAATGAACCACCGGTCATTGATGCATTGGCCGAACACCACCCCCGGCATCCGCCCGAAATCAAACCCGGCAAATACCGGATGATTGGGAATAATATCCAGTTCCCGTTGCGCCACATGCACTTCATGGACAAACTCGGGCCACACCTTCTTGCCGCCAACCCGCGGAATAATCCGGTTCATCAGGCGTGAATCAATCCATGCCTTGGTCTTGCCCTTCACCTGGCCCTGATAATAACCCTCAACCAGCCATTTCAGATTCTCCGCCTCAGGATTGATCTTGTACTCCTTGACCGTCTTGCCATCGTCGCCCTTCACCTCAATCAGCGCCGGAGGCTGCACCAGGTAGCACCAGTTGGGAGGCCTGGTATATTCAGCCATATCCTCAAGCGCCACATCCTCAGGCGGCGGGACTTCCTCCATCAGCGCCGGCAACCAGTGATCCTCAGGCGGAGCGTTCAAATCCGCCAGTATCCCGTACCATGTCGGATCCGCAACCGAGCGCGGCGGATAGCGCCCGCAACGCGACATCGCCTCGTCGAAAATCTCTTTCGATGAAAACTCCACTTCGTTGAAAAACGCACCCGTTATCTCAAACGACCGCAGCTTGCCTATCGCATCGTCGTCATCAAGGCCTATGAAATAAACCTCCATGTCAACATCGCCGACCCTGATGTGATGATAATACGGCTTGGTCCGGATCATCTTCCCGTACAAATTCTCCGGAAACCAGTTCAGCCACGTCTTGATCGTCGTCGTCTCAAGCGCCGGATATGAATCACGCGCCACAAGCCACCTCGACATCCGGACCCCATCAAGCCCCGGAGCCTGCTCGCATGAAATCTGGAACATCTTCTGCATCGCCGCCGATGAAGTCCCCGAACCAATCGGACCCCGGATAATCGAAACCGGCGACCGGTCAATCAGATAGGCCGCCAAATACGGCCCGTCCGGTTCATAGATTTTTCTTTGGTGTTCATCGAGTTTAATTTGGGTCATACAGCGCGACCAAATTCCCCGTGCTGTTGCATCGAAGCGGCGGAATAGGCAGCATGTGCCGCGAGCGCAGTGTTGAACCGGCCGAGGTACTTTCGTTTTCCATCGGTCATGATTTCGGCGCGGAACTTCCCGCGTGCCTTATCGAAGATGACACCCTTGAACCCCGACTGATTATCCTTGTGGCGCGGCACATTTTTGAGATTTTGCCCCTGGGTAGCTTCCCGCAAATTGGAAAACCAGTTGTGAGAGGGGTTCAAGTCCTCATGGTCAATTCCAGAAGGTGGCCACTCGCCCTTCACATAAAGCCAAGCCAGCCGTTGCGCGTAGTAAGTCACGCCATCAATGCCTATGACGATGTAACCTTTCTTGTTCGTGGAGCCAGCAACGTCCCCAGCTTTCACGTTTGACCACATGGAACAGCACCAAACAAAAATTCCAGTGTCCGAATTGTAATCCAGAACTTCGCGCAAGCGCTCAACTGTCAACATATCAATCTCCCGTGTTCATCCAACAGAATTTGCGTCATGCTTCCACCGGATTGTTAACGACCACAAACGTCAAGTCATCCTGCAAAACCTCAACCCGGCACCATGGACACGGCAAAACCCGATCCGGCCTCGCATCGTCATAGTCACAGCGCGGCGGTCCAGCGCAAATAATTATCCGTGGCGGCTCATCGCTCATTCCTGGGACCGCCCAGCCGCAATGTCAGCCACAAGCATATGCAATCCCGCTACCAACCGCGTCTGAGGCGCCCGCGCCGTCGTATCCCACCACCGCGACGTATCGATATCCTCCGACCCATTCTCAGCAACCAATACAATCCCAACCGCAAAATAATTCCCCGTCCGCGCATGAGCCAACGCACTGTTCAAAACTTCAACAACACGCTGCGCATCACCCTCAATCCGCTCCGCAGCAGCCGGACAGCCCGGAAATATCAAAACCTCAGCGCTCATCCCAAACCCTCAACCATCAGCTTTCCACAAAAAAAATATCCAAACCCATCCCCAAACGATTTCAGAAAAAATGCCGTGCTTGATGTAGGAGCTGTGATTTTTCATCCCGTTTTCCCCCCACGTCCCGCTCACACGAACGCTGGCAAACTGGGGGGAGGGGGGATGTCGCAAATGACACATGATGAGGGCTGAAAGGCTGTTCTGACACCTCAACGTAGGAACAGCCCAAGCATAAGTCACTGATCTGGCTCTGGTTTATTCATTGCACCACTCAGCTGCAGTATCTGCTTGGCCTGCTGGCTGTGTTGGCTGATGTCGCAAATGTACCCTGGCTGCACCAACACATTGACACTTATACGGCCATTCGCGCCGCCTTCGTCGTAATCCTTCTCAAGGAACTTCATGGCCTCGATAACCACCTTGCCACCAGAATATTCATCTTCCCGCAGCGCAATTGCTTTGTGGATGTTCTTATGTCGTTGTCCGATTCTCAGTACCTCACATTGCACTTTGTAATACTTGAGGACTTCTGGGATTTTGAGTTTCTGATATAGCCAGTTATCGGAGATGCCGACTTGTTCGGCTGCTTCTGGACGTGTGAGGCCATCGAACACCATTGCTTCGATTGCACGTCTGATGCGTGGGGTAACGGTTTTTGTGATGAGGTGAGGCTTGCGGCCTGATGCCAAGGCGGTGATGTGGGACTGGTTGTGAGCGGCAAGATTTGTTGGCACTGCTGACCTGTTGATGTGATGCACGCGGGAGAGGGAGTATCCCTAAGACGCGGTTTTTGCTTTTTTTGATTTGAGTCGCAACGCACAGGCATTGGCTGGTATTGCTCCTGAAATATGCCCTCTATAACCTGTTGTTTAATCAGGATGATTTAGCATCTGGTACCATGACGTCGGAATAATTGGCTGCAACTGGACCCATTGACACGCTGGTTGCTGGTGATTTGCATTGCACATCGTTTGATATCAATGACTTAGCATGGTCACACGTAACATTACCTTACATGCGGATTTACATTAATGTTAGCCAAGGCTCAACCTTACATGCGTAAAGTATCAGGCTCCTTTGCACACTTTAACCCTTAGTCACCAAGAGCCCCGATTGCCTGATTGATCAATTCATCAATTATTAGCACCATTATAATGCATTTGGCCTATTGTTTAGCCCCATTGTAAATAATGCTTGACATTCTATTTGTTTTGCTTTAATGAGGGTTTCAGGGTGTGCAAACCCTCAATTTAAACTTTGGAGCAATCAAATGAAGTTTGACCCAGACTACAAGCCGAAACGCGACAAGTTAAGCCCAACCACTGCAGCCATGATGGATAAGGTATTCTACTCGCGGCGATCGGCTGGCCTAAACGTCCAATTCATCAACAACGGCGCATTGGACGAATGGTCCTATGCTGACATAGCCTCACGGGACAAATTCATCGCGGCATTGAAGCGCAAGAATTATGAATATGCTGTTTCGGCGGTGCAATCATGAAGCTGAACACCGAGACACCCTCAGCCATGCTGCAGGAAGCCTTCCACATTCCGTATGACGCCTATCAACTGGACCTGTGGCAGCACCTCATCCTTGGGGTTCTCATTGGCGCCGGCCTTGCCTTCATGGTGGCCTTTGCCTTGCTGGCAGCCCATCAGGTGCAACAATGAAGCGCTCTCCCGACATGAGCCGCGCCCAGTTCCGAGCCGCATTGAAGGCGCGCGGAATGCGGCAAGTTTTATTATGGATCGAATTGCCCGACAAGAGCGCCAGTATTGGTATGCGGCTCAACATGAACGGCAAGGTCAATTACCGCGCCTCATTGGCCAAGGCCATACGCGAAGCCGAGAAACCCGCCAATTGACCCCATCGCTTGCCCGTGGACCCCAGATCACGGGCATACAATGGCGCCAAACGGAACCATTGATAGCGCTGGGAGAGCGTGCAAGCCCTCCCAGCATATCCACCACAACCTTAAACTTTGGAGAAAAAGACAATGACAGACACTTTGGAAACTACCATGAACGCTTACGAAATGAAACAAGAGGCTCGTCGGCAACGGCTCCTAGGCCGGGCCGACAAGCTCGACCGCATCGCAACAGCCCGCTACAAGGCGGCGCGCGCGATTGGGGACAATATCCCATTCGGCCAACCTATCTTGGTAGGCCACCACTCGGAAGGCCGCCACCGGAGCGACCTTAAGAAAATCGACAACAACATGCGAAAGTCCTTTGAGGCCACCGAGGCAGCAAAGCGGGCGCGCGGGAAGGCCCACGGGATGCAATACGCCGGTATTTCATCGGATGACCCAGACGCGCCCGACAAGATCAAGGAGAAGATTGCCAAGCTAGAAGCGCTACAAGCCACCATGACGGCGGTAAACAAGGTGGTGAGAGCCTTCTATAAGCATGGGAACCGTGCCGAAAACAGTGATGATGATTTGGCTAGATACTTTGAGAAGATGGCCGAGGCCGGAGTCAATAAGGCCCATGCCCGCGAATTGCTCCACCCATCTTGGGGAACCCATGTCGGGTTTGAGGCCTACCAGATGAGCAACAACAACGCAAATATTCGACGCTACAAGGACCGCTTGGCCCAGGTTGAGCGGAACGCCCAGCGCGAACACAAAGAAACCCCAATCGGCAACTCCGGCGTAACTCTCGTGGAGAACGTCGAAATCAACCGGCTGCAACTCGTATTTCCGGGAAAGCCTGCAGCGGAGGTGCGGACAAAACTAAAGCAATCTGGGTTCAGATGGAGCCCAACCGAGGGAGCATGGCAGCGCCAACTATCAAACAGCGCCAAGTATGCCGCCCAAGAAATTGTAAAAGCACTTTGAACCCTGAGGGCGGGAGCAATTCCGCCCTGTTAATTTTTTCGACCAACTTGGAGGATCCGAGAATGAACCGACACGAGAAGGCCAAGGCATGGCGCAGGGAAAACGGACTCAGCCAAAGAGAGCTTGGGCAACTGGTAGGCTGCTCCCTGCAAACCGTGTTCAACATGGAGAAAGGACACTTGCCAAACGGCCGGCCGATTGATGAGCAGGCTTGGACCCGTTACCGGATGGCTTGCGCCGGCCTTGCGGCTGGCCAGCAGGCGTGGGACTGGGAGCCGGTGGCCTTTGTGCCGGTGCAGGCTTCTTAGCCTTCACAGCCTTCCCCAGAGGCTTGGGGGCCACCCTCATCCAGCGATGTTCCTTTGGCTGGAGCGGCAGCGGCATCTGTTCCACTCCCTCGCGCTCCAGAGGCTTGACAACAATCACCACGCCCAAGGCCTGCATCAGCAGCGGCAAGCTGATAGGACCAAGACCGCGCCCCGAAGTGTGTTTCCATGCCTCAAGTTTTGAAGTGTAGCCTTCATGCAGCCCCGACAGGTAATCAACCTCGCGCTGATCCATGCCAAGGTCATGGCGCCTTTCAATCAAGGCGGCAATCAACTCGTCATAATCTCGGCAAATTAAACCGTCCGGTCCCAATTCCTAAAACACTTTCTGGCACGAAAGCAGTTGCAACAATTCACTTAATCCCTAGGCTGCATCAAGGATCCATCAGCGGCCAAAAACGCATTGGGATATTTCACCTTTGCCTTCACCAATGCGGCCTCCCTTGTTTTCCACCAGGCAGCACGTTTTTTGTGTTCAGCCTCAGCAGCAAGCCGCAACACTTCCGCAGCCGCCAATGCCTTCTCCTGCTCAACTCTCAGGTTTTCCTCAAGAATGATACGATCACCAGCCTTGACCACATCGGCAACCGTTGGAAGGAAGTTGCAACGCGCTGGAATCCCTGTCCTCAAATCGCACAGCTTGACCAGCACCCATTCCGGAAAGGTGGCCAGAACATCAATCACATTGACGATATATTCAGGCGGAGCCTTCCCGTAATCCGGGTAGCAGGAGAAGATCATCCTCGCCGCTTTCTTGGCCGCGTCTTGCGATGTAGTCCTCAGCTTGTTGGACGGAGTCGCGGAGGGAGTTTGGTTTTGAGGAAGGTTTTTGTGGGCCACTTGATTTTTTCCTGTCGTCTGCGGCTCGCTTGAGCCAATTGCGGAGTGCTGCCTGCCAATCCCGTTTGATCGAAACCTGGCCAGTGGCTGCGTTGGCCCAATCCCTGAATTTTTCGATTTCATCGGTCAAATCAAATTCGGATAGGCCACGATTACGCGCCATTTCCAAGATATTTGGCAATGGAACGAAGTCGGCTGGAAGCCTTGTTCCCCGTGAAACAGAGGGTTTTGAAGGCTCGCGTGCGTTCTGTTGAATATTGGAGGATGATGAGAGGGGCGATGAGGGGGTTGTAGTAATAGGGGGTGTGGGGGAAAGAGAAGAAGGGGGAGAAGCGGGGGGAGAAGAAGGAACCGTTGGTTCATCAGTGTCGCGCGACTGTAGCGCGACTGTAGCGCGACTATCTGCCATGCGCAGCCGATCAGCCTCACGCTTGCGTGCCACCAGAATCTCAGCAGGCGTTGGTTTAGTATCAGCTTCAATGGAGCGCACCACACATAAAAGCGCTTCGCCGGACAATCCGGCGTTCATCAGCAATTCAAGTGTGGCCGCTGAAATCACCCCTTGGCCTCCAATCTCTCAGCCATGGTCCGAAACTTGCGCTTGTCCCGAGGCATTTGTTGCCGTGTGGCGAATTTTCGCTCGCCGCGCTTGCGGTAGTTCACACAGGCTTTGGCCAGGACATCGGACCATTCTGCATTGGACCAAACAAAGCGGGGATCTTCCGGCATTTGGAGAGGTGGGCGATCCTCGACACTCCACTCCTTGGTCATGCGGTTAAACACAAGGCAAGGTTCCAGACTCACGCCAGTCATTTCGCCATCCTCTTTCGCGCCTGAATGTGTTTTGCCTCTTTGCTGTCATCGCCGGACATGGGAGGCCGCTGCTTTTCTGCGACATGGCCAATGGGCCACATGGTCGTAACCGTCGCGTCGTTCGGGCCATAAGCGAATTTGAACACCATTCCGCCCATCTCGATTTGGGCAGCGCCGGCCTCGGCCGCGGGTTTCAGCTTGTCGTGCAGCCTCCTGCGGAAGTCAGCCACATCGACGCCCAGCATCCGCTCCATGTACCGCAGCAGCACATGGTCAGTGATACGAAAGTGGAAAACCTTCTTGGTCATCTGAAGGTCGCTCCGATATGACGGCTGAGGGGCAGCGGGATCTTGGCAAACATAGCGGATGCCATCTTGCGACCGGGGGATTTGGAACCGAGTTGCGCGGCCCCGTCCTGAAACCAGCTATCACCTTTTCCGTTATTTCTTCGGCCAGAGAGTCCGGGTTGTTTTATTCCATGCTCAATGGCGTGAAGTGACGCCTTTGCTGTTTCGTCATAGTGCTTGTCTCGCCAGCCCTTGGAAATTTGCCGCACGCTGGCGGTATGCTCCACCGAAGCGCTCTGGAAAGACTTTCCAGAGCCGTCAAAGCGAAACTTTGGCACCTTCACGGCCTTGAGCGTTGCTGGCATCAGCGCCGGCACATCACCCCACAAATGAAATGATCCAAAGTTCCAGCGCGACCGTCCGACCCATGGAATGGCCCCACGCACATTCTCAACCACCATCGGGACATGCCTGCCCGCCGCCAAGCTGGCTTCTGCCTGTATGCGAAAGCAGGCGTTGAACAGCCTATTGAGATTGACAAGGCTTTCTCCGGTCGTGTCGGCACGGATGGCCGCCGCCTTGGCCTTGGCCAGCTTCCACGGCATCGCCATGTAGCTGTATTCCTGGCAGGGCGGCGAGGCCACAATCAGCGTGGCATCCCTGAACTGAGAACCATGCAGCGTGAGAACGTCTTGAATTACAAGCTGGGCGGGGTAGCGATGATCGCCATATGCGTGCTGTTCGATGTCGAAGCCTATTACATCGTAGCCTTCGGCAATGAGGCCATCCGTCCAGCCGCCAAGGCCGCAGAAAAGATCAATAGCCAAAGGCTTTTTCATGCCACCTCCAGCGAATAGAACTGCACCTCGACACGCGGATTCGGGCTGTAGCGCTTGATGCAATAAAGGTCCGAAACTTGGGCATCATCGACAAAAGCAATACCGTTCATCGCATCAGCACAAATCTTGGCAACATTGTCCACGTCCGGTTTTTTGGTGACAGGCAGGCGTTCACTTTCAGCACTCAGCCGCAGCGCCTTTTTCATGGATTTCGGAATTGGGAAATATGCCCGGATAGACAAGCGAATCGGCCCCACCATCGGCTCACCCTTGTAAGCCTCAGAGCAGCACATCTTAACCAGCGCCTCATAGTTCACAGTCTTTTCCGGCGTGTACGAGGCCATGAATTTGCCGCGCCGTGCAAAGCGGGCACGCCCCTTGCCAACGGGGATTCCAGGGATTGTGAATGAAATCGTTTCAGTCATGGTGCATCACCATGGCCTTGCGCAGTTCCGGCACCGAAACCCGCTTGCGCCGGTCAATCAGGATTTTGTGCTTCTTAAGGTAAGCCCAGATGTTCTCATGCGCACAGCCAACAGCATCAGCTATTTGCCGAAGCGTGGCGCCATCAGCAGCCATCTTGCGCACTGTGGCGTCATGGTCTCTAACCATGGGCAACCTCGTAATCAGAGGCGCGCTCAAGGAGTTTACGACACGGCCCAAGCCAGCCAAACAACGCCACGCCTTTGAACCGGTCAGGCATCTCAAAGCCTTTGCGCCAAACCAGCCAGCAATAAGCGGTGGCACTGCCACCGCTTCCCTCAAGCCTGCCCTTCACCATCGTTACCCGTTCGGTGAATTGAAAAATCATCGGCGGATGCTTGGAAAAAAGTCGCTGATAGCGCCCAACACCCTCAAGGAAAGACAACCGCACCAGCATGGCAACGCCATCCAGCGCAATATCAAGCGCGCGCTCCACAAATTGCTCAGCCAGCCGAAAAGGCGGATTGCTGATAACCCAATCGATGTTTTCAAAGAGAGGCTCACCAGGCATCAGAAAGTCGTGAGTCTTGACACTCTTCACATGGGCATGAACATCGCTGGCATGGACAACAACAAAATATTCCCGCAGCGCCTTCACCATATCGCCATTGCCGCATGCCGGCTCCCAGCAGCTTTTGTGTTTCAGGTCAATGTCAGCAATCAGCAAAGCCTCGCACAGGGCCCGTGTGGCCCAAGGCGGAGTTGGGAATAGATCCAAACTATCCTTGGGCTCTTTCCGTTGCGCCATGACGGCGGATGAAGTGTTCTGCGACACGGGCAGCTACGTCAGGCAGCTCTCGTGTGTTCCGGAAGCGGCCCAGCACCAGGCTCGTTGAAATCCTCAGCCGCGGGTTCGCCGCCAAAGACTTCGTTCTCAGGAGGTGAAGCAGACTCGCTTTCCATCGGCAATTCAGGCTCATCAGCGTCAGCCTTGGCCTCTTCAACTGTACCAAAATACTCTTGCGGATCAGCCAGAATGAGCATTGCCGCACCCTTGCCGTGTTGTGCCAGCTTGTTGATATTGTCCACACTGGACGCGGAAATAGCCTCAATCTTCACCGCTTTATCGACCGTGAATTTACCGACTGAAACCAGAAGATTTGGAAAATCCTGCTTTACCAGCAGCATGACGGTTTGAGAAACCAGAAACTTTGCCGCATTCTCGCAGGCATCAATTTTGTATTCCTGATCACGCTGAGAGAGCTTTGACCACGGCGTTTCCATCGAACGGATATGGGTGAGCAGCATGTCACGCACATCGCATACCAGCGTATCTTCATGCACTTCTGAGATTTGTTTTAGCACGGTGGGCCTCCACAGTTGGGGTTGAGTTGTGACAGGGGCAAAAAGAGATCAGGACGCAACTTGCGACGGGTAATCTTCCCGCGCGTTGCAATTTCAACCCCAACCGCAACTTCGGCAGAGATAGGCGTTGCACCACGCAGCATTCTGGAGATGGTTTGCTGGCGAACCCCAGCCACGTCAGCCAATAGCTTTTGACCGCCGCAAATCTTGATGGCGCGCAGAAGCAAAGGGTTCTTCACCGCATTTGAAGTCTTGCTCATAACACTTGCTTAACACCATATAGTGTTTTATGCAACACTCTCTAAAGAGTTTTGTGTCAGTACGCGTAAAGGTGTAAAATGCAAGATATGGAAAGCATCGGAACACGAGTTAAATCAAAACGTAACGCCCTAGGCTGGAACCAAGAAAAATTGGCAAAAGAGGCCGGTGTCAGTCAGGGAACCATCGACAAAATCGAAAATGACAGGTCGCAGAAGTCTAAATTCCTGCCCGAAGTTTTTGTCGCGCTGGGATTGCCACTAGAAGACCTGGCATCGAAAAGCGACATTTCCAAAACTTTGGGAATGATGCCCCTCACAGCAAAGCCGTCGCACATGACCCCGATATTCGGCACCGCAGAGGGCGGAAACGGCAACATTCAAATCACCACAGACCCAGTGGAATACATCCCCACGCCTCACCCGTTGGCCAATGTTCCCGGCGCCTATGCTGTCATTGTGAGCGGCGAATCAATGGTGCCATCGTTCCGGCCAGGTGATATTGCGCTGGTTCATCCCTACATGCCGCCAAGGCCCGCAGTAGATGTAATCCTGTATAAAAACCGCGAGGACGGCGATTCCATGGTCATCATCAAGCATTTGAGCAGGCTCAAACCGGACAAGTGGATACTTGAACAGTGGAACCCAGCAAAAAGTCTCGAACTAAGCCGGACAGAATGGCCGAGATGCCACGTCGTTATTGGGAAATATTCAAAGTGGTGAGGACCAAATGGAGAAGGTGGATTTGATTTACACCGAAAACGCTCCGGTGGAACTGCAACTGTACATGCAGCAATATGAGGCCATTATGACGGCAAATGGCGAACGAGCGCGGGTCAAGCCCTATATAACGATTGCCACATTCACAGGGGCCTTTATCTTTGGCGTGTCGCTTATGTCTAACGTACTTGGGGCAACAGTCATCCCGGCAATAAGTCTTTTGGCAACTATCGGCGGTGGCCTCTGGCTTCATTTCAGCAAGCAAACTGAACGCCAAGCGTTGCGAAAGCTGCTTGACCTAGAATATTTTTTCAAAGCTAAAGGCTTCACAATATTGCAGATTCCGGTAGCCGGAGCCGCAATTTTTCCAAATCCATAGAGTAATTACACTAATTGGTGTTGACACAAATACTCTATAAGGTGTAAGGCTTCTCCCATATTCGGAGAGAGGTCCCCGTGCAACAGCCAATCGTCATATCCGGCAAACCAGCAGCAGTCTTAGCTGAGTTGCGAGCCATTATTGCGGCTCGCAAGCCTGAGCCCAAGGTCATCTACCGGACCACCATCATCACTCCCAGCATGTACGTCTTTAAGCGCGTTCCCATCGTCGGGAGCGTGCCGGCCAACCTGTTCTAACCCCCGCCACAGGTCATGTGGTCAACCAAGGAGACTAAAATGAAAACTCTGATCTTCCTCGCAACACTGGCTCTTTTCGTCAGCCCTGCAATGGCCGGAGAAAAGGGCGGCTGTCAAAGCTGCACCAAGTCAGTGTCCGTCACTGTCAGCACAAGCAATGGCGGAGACAAGCTCGACACCATGCTGGGCTGCAACCCGGCAATCTCGAATTGGGTCAATGCCAGCCCTGTGACGTGCCCAATGCGCGGCTCAGGCCCACAGGCAACAAGTCGCTCAGTAACGAGCAACTTTGATGTCGAAGTGCCTTGCCCGAAGCCAACGCGCAGCCGCGGCAAGAACAGCTAACGCCAAAGCCTGTCCGCGTTGCCCACAATCGCGCGGACACACTTTAGCGTTTCAACAGGAGAAGTAGATGACACTTCATTTGCCAACACACGATCAGGTCTTGGAGAGCCTCTATCACCTGAGTGAGGCCAGCAAGAAAGCTACTGTTGCGTACTATTTTGAGGGCCGTGGCCACGACGGCAACACTTACAAAATGGACCTCATGGACAGCATGAGAGCAGCGGCGAAAGCACTTGGCTTTGATTTGGTCTCAATCCCGCAGCCGCCAACCCAACAGGAATTGAAATAATGGAACTTATTTTCTCAGCCTCTCTAGCAATCGCCCTGATCCTTACGGTGTGGATGATAACGAGGGATGCGAGGTCATGACGCATACGGCAACACCTTGGCGTGCGTGGGGCAATGATATTCTTGCCGATGACCCAAACGGCGATGATGTTTGCGTTGGGGTGGCTGGAAAGCAATCCGGCCTGATAAACTTGCTCAGCATTCCACGGCGCGAAGAAATCAGGTGCAACGCCGCCTTCATAGTCAAGGCAGTGAATGCCCATGACGAACTGGTGCAGTGGGCCAACATGCTCGAAAAAACTCTCGTTTACAACATCAAGAAACTTGAAAGGGCAGGCGATGATGAGGGCGTGCGCCTTCAATCCTTCACGTTGGCCATGGTGCGCGAAACACTCGCCAAGGTGCAATCATGAGCAAAGACACAGGCGGGCCAGCGTTTCCATTTCCACCACTTTACGGTTCGGACGGTTGCGGCATTATGGAAGGCAGCAACGGCATGACCTTGCGCGATTGGTTCGCGGGACAGGCTATGACGGGCCTTCTGCTCTCCATGCCCCAGCCGAGCGGCTTGGAAGAAGGCACAAGGTATAGCGAGCTAGTCCGCAAATCCTTCCTCGCGGCAGACGCCATGATCGCGGAAAGGAACAAGCCGTGACCCGCACTGACCTATTCCTCAAGCGATCCCTGCTTATCGGATCAGCCTTGTTGGTTGTGGTCATTGTTGGACTGGCATTTGCAGGCGACACGCAGAAGCAGCCATGTGAGCCTGTGAAGATCGAGCAGATGAGTTTCTTTGCCAAGAGCCAGGAATCAGTTCGGTTTATTCGAGTGTTTGATCCCATCAACATTTTTGCAGCAAGAGGCGGCAAGTCGGACTTGAGCAAGATTACGACAGAAACCAAAGCCGCCCAGGTGGTGAAGCCCAAGGCGAAGAAGGTTGTGAAGAAGAAGGTGAAGCGGGGACCATGTGGCTTCCAGCGGCAAGTTTGGCGAACACTGAAAAATGGCCACAAAAAATACAGGTGCAAATAATGTCGGAGATAATTGGATTTTCAGCCCGCGCCTATCCTACCCCGCCAGAAGGGCAAATGGTTGTTCTCACGGTTTTGGTGAAGCGCATTGAAGGAACGGTGAAGTGTTACAGCGCCATTGTTCCAGACACTTCCATTGCTGACCGTGACTACGAAAGCATCAAGCCATGGGTAAAGGCGCATGGAAATCCGCTGAGATTTGATGAGGCCGCTTGCATCTTTCAAATTGAAAAGAAGGACTACGCGCGATGAGCAGAATCATTCGCCAATCAAACTTCCGAGTTGAGGTTTATCCGCGCGGCATCGGTGACGGTGGTTGGATTAAAATGTCGGACCATTTGATTGAGCCTGATGATGCAAAGCGCACTGCAATGTACAAGCAGGCTTGCGAAGAAATTGTGCCTCAGATCAAGAGACACGTTAACGGCGTGAGCGGCGTGGCTGTTGTTTGCGACGATGACGCCATCTGCTCCAACTGTGGCGCCCATTGGACCGAAACCGGACTATACAATGGCGGATGCTGTTCAAAAGATGAGGAAGCCAACCCGGAAAACGTCGAGGCTTCCACATGATCATGCCGATTGTCAAAATGCCCCACGCATCGCTGAAACTGCCATCAGTGCCAGTGCCCGATGGCTTGAATATCACTCAGCTCGTGCAGGACATGGTGGACACAGCCACCCATCATGGCGCGGAAGGCTTGGCCGCGGTGCAGATTGGCGCAGCACTCCGCATCATCGTCGTGAACGTGAACGTGAATGAGACTGAGCCCCGGCTCTATGTCACGCTCATCAATCCGGTAATCAGCAAATCGTCGGGCATCCTGATGAGCAAGGCCGAGGGTTGCCTGTCTATACCAGGCCAGACCTTGAACGTGCCGCGCGCCATCACTTGCGAGGTGGATTATCACGCTTTCCCCAATGGCAATTACAACAATCAGAAACTCAGCGGCCGACTTGCCCGCATCGTCCAGCATGAGTGCGACCACCTTGACGGCATTTTGATCACGGATAGGGCGGTGACAATTCAATGACCCTAATTGAAAATATTTTAGCTCAACAACTCGCCACCCAGCAGCGCAAGGAATTGCAATGTCCAAAATGTGGAAATGACGAAACATTCTACGGTACGGCCACAAATTGGTGCGTCTGTGAGGCGTGCGGTTACAAACAAGACGGCGAAGGGGACAAAACACAATGAAAGCCAAGACTATTCGCAAGACCATCGCCGCCAAGATCGACGCATGGCTGGAAACGATTGAAGATGCATCGGTTCGGGACATCGCCAAAAAAAATACCATAGTGACTGGCGGCTGCATTGCCTCCATGCTTCTCAAGGAGCCAGTAAACGATTTCGACATCTATTTCCGCACCAAGGAAGCCACCCAGCGCATCGCCCAGTATTACGTGGACCGTTTCAAGGTCAAAAGCGCCAAGGGCATTCCGTGCAGCATTGAACTGCTTGTCGAGGAAGAACGCATTCGCGTGGTCATCCAATCCGCTGGCATCGTGTCCGAAGATGGCAGCCAGGAAGCCTATGAATATTTTGAAGGCCGACCGGATGATGAGGCGGCGGCATATGTTGGCTCAATTGTCAAAGGCGGCGGCAATGTCCAAGAAACCTATGAAGAAACCGAGGCTGCCTCCCTTGAAGTCGAGGATGAAGGCAAACCCAAGTATCGTCCGGTTTTCATGTCCACGAATGCCATCACACTCAGCCATCGGGTGCAAATCATCATCCGCTTCTATGGTGAGCCAGATGCAATCCATGAAAATTATGATTTCGTGCATTGCACCAATTACTGGACCTCATGGGACAACGAACTGGTTCTGAGACAGCCCGCGCTTGAAGCCTTGCTGGCCAAGGAACTGATTTATGTGGGCAGCAAATATCCGGTCTGCTCGATCATCCGGCTTCGCAAGTTCATTGGTCGCCAGTGGACCATCAACGCTGGCCAGATTCTCAAGATACTCATGCAGATCAGCGCCCTCGACCTCACCGACCCCAAGGTTTTGGAAGATCAACTGACGGGTGTTGATGCTGCATACTTTGTGCAGCTTCTCACAAAACTGAAAGAAAAAGACCCGGAGAAGGTCAACACTGCATATCTCATCGAAATTATTGACCGCATTTTTTGAGGCCACAATGACCGAACCCCGCATCCTGACCGAACCCGGCATCTATACCCTCACCGAGGACAACTATCACGAGGATCCTTTGCCGACACCAAGCCTGTCAGCCAGCATGGCGAAGGTACTGTTGAATAAATCGCCACGCCACGCAGGGCAGGCCCATCCGAAGCTCAATCCAGATTGGAAGCCTGAGGAAGAAAACAAATTCGACTTTGGCACCGTGGCTCACAAGCTGTTGCTTGGCGAGGGCCGCGAGGTTGTGATTGTTGAGGCCAATGATTGGCGCACCAAGGCCGCTCAGGATTCCCGTGACGATGCACGAACGCAGGGCAAGACGCCCATCTTGGCCAAGGACTATGAGATAGCCCAGGCGATGCACAAAGCCGCCATCGAGCAGCTCGCCAACATCGACGACTGCTTTGACGCCTTCACTGGCCAAGGTCAGGCGGAAGCCGTTCTGGCATGGCAGGAATTTGACATTGACGGCAAGAATCCGATTTGGTGCAGGGGCAAGGTTGACTGGCTGGCCAAGCGCCGCTCCACCGGCCACATCGTCATTTACGATTATAAGTCGAGCGGTGCCGATGTTTCGCCCATGGGGCTCGCACGTCACCTGTTCGACATGGAGTACGAGATTGCCGCGGCGATGTATGAGCGCGGGCTTGAGGCGATCGAGGGCGATGCAGCCGGCAAGATAGTCATGCGCTTTGTGGTGCAGGAGAAGGATCCGCCGTTCTTGCTTCACTGTGCAGAGATGGATAACGGCGGCATGACCATAGGGCGGAAAAAAGTCAGCTATGCCATCCAGCTTTGGCGGCGGTGTTTATTAACTGGTAACTGGCCAGGTTACAGCAACCGCATCGTTCGAGCCGATATGCCGAGTTATCTTGAGGATCGCTGGCTCAGGCGCGAGCTGGGCGAGGAAGATGCAATTAACTCAGGTCTGGATCCATTCATGGTTGCCTCAGCATGGATTCCTATAAAGCCGAAAGAGGTTGTGATGCTGGGAGAGGGCGGATGAACCCCTATGCCGCCAAAACAACCGTGACTGTGGAAAGAACCAAGACACAGATCGAAGCGCTTTTGAGAGAGTTCAAAGCGGACGCCGTGATGATGGCGACGAACGACGCAAGGGCAATGGTGGTGTTTACCATGACCGAAAGAAACGTGAAGTTCATTTTGCCATTGCCACAACGAGATGAATACACAGGGCAATGGAAGAGGGAGCAGTTCGAGCAGGCCACGCGGACCCGCTGGCGGGCGCTCTACCTAGCGCTCAGAGCCAAACTGGAAATGGCAGCGACCGGCATCACCACATTTGAGGATGAGTTTTTGGCTCACATCGTCATGCCGAACGGGGAAACCGTTGGCGAGATGACACGGTCGCGAATTGCTCAGGCTTATCAGAGCGGCGAAGTCCGGCCACTATTGGAGGGACCAAGGACATGACCGAGAAGCTGACACTATTGTTCCGTGCGCAGATCATTGCTGACAGCTTCCCCAGGCTCAGTCAGGACGGCGTGCGATACAAACGGCTACTCGCCTTGTCCCTACAGCAGTTAACCGAAGCCGTGGACGATGCAATTGCGGAGTTGAAGAAATGACCCTTCACGATGCAAACCTTGGCGACATTTACCGCGACGAGACTGGCACTATTTGGCGCGTTTTCGCTACATGCGCAGAGCCAACCGTCCATGTGGAAATGCTCACAGCAGACGGGCTTTCAAACCCAGTGAGAAAGTCAGGCGGCGTCAGCGGGTTCATGTGGAATGGATTTGTGAAATTGGAACCCAAGCCATGACCTTTCAATTCCAGCGCGCACTTCGCACTGAAACCAGCCTGCTTATCGGCATTGCCGGCGCATCAGGAAGCGGCAAGACATTCAGCGCGCTCAGGCTGGCAACAGGCCTGGCAGGCGATGGCAAGATTGGCTTCATCGACACCGAGGCCGGCCGCGCGCTCCACTATGCCGACAAATTCAACTTTGACCACGGCGAACTCAAGCCGCCCTTCACCCCTGAGGCCTACACCGACGCCATCAGCTCTTACGAGAAGGCTGGCTACAAGGTCATTATCATCGACAGCATGAGCCACGAACACGAGGGCGAGGGCGGTTTGCTGGAATGGGCAGAACGTCTTTCCGAAACCGTGAAGCCACCGAAGAACTGGACCAAGCCCAAAATGGCGCACAAGCGCATGGTCAACAAGATGCTGCAGAATCACGCGCATCTGATTTTCTGTCTGAGGGCTGAGGACAAGATCAAAATTACCAAAGACAAAGATGGCAAGATGGTCATCATCAAAGCCGAGGATATTGCGCCGCGTGATCGCTGGGTTCCGATTTGCGAAAAGCGCTTCATGTACGAAATGACCGTAAGCATGGTGATGACGCCGGATAACCCAGGCGTGCCCATACCAATTAAAATTCAGGACCAACACAGGTTTGCATTCCCTCAGGGCCAGGTTGTGGACGAGGACGCCGGACGCAAACTTGCCGAATGGGCCAAAGGAAAAACATTGCCAGGAGCCACCAACCCTACTGGCATGTCTGGGAACGGTGCCGGAGAGAAGTCCCCTCTCAGCCTCACCGGCGCCGTTCCTCCTTCTTTCGAGACAGACGAGGATCTTTTAGCCGAAGCTCGCAAGCAAGGCGAGCATGGCGAACTGATTTTCATGCGCTGGCTGCGATCACTGGCAAAGGCGGACCAGTCCACGGTCGCAACTATATCAGCCGACATCAAGGCGCGTTGGTGATGACCCTCTACCTCAAAGACTTTGAAATTCGCAACAGGCTGGGAATAGCTGAGAGCGAATGGCCGCGAGTGAAAGCGCAATTTCAGAGTGAGGGCTTTCCCGCGCCGGATCCCGTAGTGAAAAAGCGCTTCTGGCCAGCCGTCGAGCAGTGGCTGTTGAACCGGCATGGAATATCCAATAGCGTGCCTGTCCCGCAAGATGGAAAGGAAAATTGGCCATGACCCGTGCCCCTGGTCTAAAAACCCGTACCAAGAAAGATGGAACCGTGCAGGCCTATTGGGTTGCCGCCCAATGCTCCAGACGAGCCAAGGATTATCCGCTCAAGACCGTACCGCTCAGCAGCCTTCCCCCTGAGGAATGGCCGGAGCGCTGCCAGAAGCTATATAACGAATTGCTGATATGGCTGGGCGGAGGACGCAAAAAGTCGCTGCAGTTTGAAGGCACGATGGACTCGCTCATAGACCATTACGTTCGCCATGAACTCAGCCCCTATCATCAGGTCAAGTACAACACCCGCACCACTTACAATGATGCAATCCGCTGTATCCGCAAGACCGTTGGAACCAGGGCCCTTGCCAAGATAAGAGGCGTTGACTTCCTGCGATGGCATGAGAACTTTGCAAGGCCCATCAGGGTTGGCCCGCGCCGCATAGACAGCGCCCACCGCAATATGTCCATGATCCGGCGCCTGCTGAAATGGGGCGTTGTGCTGGAACTGCCCCACGCCAAGCGCTTGAGCGACATCATCAGTGAGATGGAGTTTGAGCAACCAAAGCAGCGTGATGAATATATGACTTTCGAGCAGGCCGTGGCTTTCATCAACAAGGCCAATATACTTGGCAAACCCAGCATGGCATTGGCCCAGGCGCTGCAATTCGAGCTGGGTTTCCGCCAGAAGGACGTGATCGGTGAATGGATTCCCGACATGACCGGTTCAGGCATCAGGCACACGGCCGTCAACACCGTTAAGCCCAAGCGCTGGGAGAACGGGCTTACCTGGTCCCACGTTGACGACGACATGGTGTTGCGCAAGGACACGGTTAAGACCGGCCAAGGTGCGGGCTTCGACATGAAGCTGTACCCCATGCTCATGGCCGAGCTGATGAGGGTGCCTTTGGACAAGCGCGTGGGCCCCATGATCATCAGCGAGAACACCGAACTGCCCTACACCGCCAACACCTATCGGACCCAGTGGCGCATCATCGCCGACCTTGCCGGCTTGCCACCGGAAATCCAGAACCGTGACAGTCGCTCAGGATCGATTACGGAGGCCACAGACGCCAATGCGGGCTTGGAGATAGTACGGCACCACTCAGCCCACAAGAACGCCAGCATGACCGCGCGCTATTCCAAGAACACGGTAAAGAAAACGAGCGAGGTTGCGCGGCTCAGGATTGCAGCGAGGGAAAAATGACTGATAAGATTCCAGAAGCCATGAGCAGAGAATACCAGCAGGGCTATGTGGCGGGCCTCAGAGAAGGTTCACACATTGCATTCAATTACGCAAGTGATCTTGGAATAGGGAGCAAGAACAGCTCGGACATTGACAAAGCCTTGGGCGCCAACACGATTGCACAACTCCTTCACAAAGAGGCAAGTAAAATTGAGCAACCATCAGAACAGCCGTCAGAACAAAAGCCAGCAGTCAGAATTGAGAGCAACGAAACCAAATGATTAAGCGCCCATCCAAACAGCTGTACCAGCAGCAAACCCCCATTGAAAACATTGACTTAAGTTCTGACAGTATCCAGAACAAAGGCGGGAAACTGCCCCGAAAGCCGTGGTCCGTTCTGACATTTATTCGTGACTGGCAGAACAAGCGCCGGAAGAAGAAATCACCGTGGCGCAGCAATTGGCCATTTCATCCGATGGAGGATTGAGACATGACCCCTGCGAGAGAGAAGGCTTGGGCCACCCGTAGAGCCAAGTACGGTGTCAAGGGTCATTCTGGTGCTTACAGTGCAAATGGGCGCTGCGGGGCCTGCCATTCAATGCGCGAGGCTATTCTACGCCTTCATAGTGAATCGGTTTTGTCGGAAGGACAGGCCGCAAAAATCTTGAAGTGTTCACGGATTCAATTGCGGCGTGACATTGACTATTTTGAAGGTTCCCCACCCCCAATTAGCGGTGCAGTGTCATGACACAAGTATGTGAATCCTGTAGTGGGTGTGGTTGGGTCGAAATCTCAGTTGCCGTGTGCTGTGGTAATGGCACACCATCTGGCGAATGCTGTTGCAACCCCGTCGAGGGGCGGGAACAAGCGTTTTGTGAGGAATGTGGCGGCACCGGCAATACTGGCCAATCCCCCACCACTTCAGCAGCAGGAGAACGGAAATGAGCAAGAAACCTGGACCTGACTATTATGGCCCCGATGAGATAGAGGATTGTCCGAACTGTGGCGGCGAGGGGTTCGTTTATATTTGCATAGATGAAGTTTCCTGTGTTGATCCAGAGGGTGGCTGTGAATTTTGTAAGCGGCGTTGCGATTGGTGCCGCCCATAACGAGTCATCATAACTCCATCAGAAAGCGGGAAGCCATGAGCATTTTTGACAAACAGGACCGCGAGGCGGCGGCGAAGGCGATCAGGGATAACCATGTCGTCTATGAGACGGCTGAACAATATTCCGCAGCAAAAGCCGATGCCGCCCTTGACGCCGCAGAAGCCTCACTCCGAGAGAGGGGGAAGCTTTTTATCACTGAGGACTACATCCCGGCTTATGAAATGCAGCCTCCCTTTAGGGGCACTGTCGCCATTATCCGCATGGAGGAAAATCCATGAGCCTTTCATCTGGCGGCAGCCCCGGACTTCACCCGGCATGGATTTGGGCGCTTGCAATCTTTGCCTTGTTTCTGCTTTCCGTGCAGTTGTGGGGGCCTTGGTGGTTATGAGAACTCAGCAGGAAATTCTGAATATCATTGAACAGGACTTAGACTATCGAACGCCCATTCCTGACCTCATTAAGAAAATGAAACAGTCTGGTTCAAGTGTTGACCTGCGCGAATTGCGTGGTCGTGACCTAACGAGATGTCTCCTGCACAATGGGGCGGAAAAATTGGAACTGCTCTATCGCAGAGTTAACACAAGGCCGTGGAACAATTGGCGTCAGCGGTTGCGGGACGGATGGGCGGTTTTTCAAGGACGAGCCTTAGCCATTTATGTCTCTGGAACCGTTTATGATGACACAAAAAACCCCGCCAAATGAATGACAGGGCTGAATAGGAGATAGAAGAAAATGTGGCCATTCAAAACTAAGGTCGCGCCGCTTGCTAATGTCGAAACTTTGGTGAGCCAAGACAAGTGCCCAAAATGCAGGGGCGAGCTAGATACGGGCTGGGAGTGCAACAATTGTGGTTTTGATGCGCGGCCAATTGCCCTAACCCCAATAGAAATGTTTAAGTCCCGGCTGACAGTACGAAATGAATGACAGGGCTGAATAGGCGCTTCATGAGCAGTACGCCTCACGCGCCCTGTTGCTGGCCTCGATCTCAGTGACAGTCTCAGGCGTATCGAGCTTTCCTGAATAGGATATGGCCCGCCAAACGCTGCAAACTGGCGGCGTCTTAATTCCCGCTGGTATCAGGCCCGTCCCTATCGTTTTTGTCCCGCACCCCTGTAGGAGCAACAGGATCAAGACGGGCATTGACAGCCTTTGTAATGCGCACCAATTCATCTTCCGAGTCCTTCCCTCGTTGCAAGGCAGCGCCAGTGTCGCGCTCCTGCTTACGCTCAATAAGCCCCAGCGCAATGGCCAGGGCTTTGAAGAATGCGACAATGCCGGAGAGCATTTAGGCTGTCTTGCCAAGGCTGTTGCTGGTGAAATACACCCCGACATAGCCGAGAACGAAGGTCACGCCGGTCAGGATAAAGCCTTCGATTGAGACAGGCAGATCAAAGGCCGTGGCCTTCTCGAAAGCGCCAATGATGAACGCGCTGACAGCAGGGCCAGCCGTTGCAACAAGTCCGCCCATGTAAGCTTTGAGTGCTGAGAGATCGAATTTCATTTGCTTTCCTTTCGAGGTTAAGTTTCAACGCACGTCACTTATTCGATGCTTGACCCGCAGCGAACGCCAGCGCCGAGGCGAGCAGTAGCGCAAACGCTTCGCCAAGTTTTCCTTCGCCGCATCTCTCAATTGGCACCAAAGCAAAGATGCAGGCGTAGAGCCCCGACAATGCAGCAAAGGCGTAAACACCGAAGACTGCCGCCACGAGGTAGAAACGGGCGCGCGCAGTATCAAATGGTTCGGGCATGTCATCCCTTAATCGCCTGTCGGCACCGGCCAAGATAAATCAGCCGGTCATCGTAACCATTGAGGCCGCCGTTGATTTTCTTGGTTATCGTCTTGGCATCGTCAGCATCGGCATACTGATTGAGCTTGCGTGACTGCCAATAGATGCAGGCCGACCACACCGCGTAGCGCGGGGTTGCGAGCAGCTCAGGATGGTTCACCGCATCAATTCCCATGACCTTGCCAGCAGCGGCATGGTTTGCGCGGCCGGTCGTTTGAAAGATGCCGTGACCCTTGAACTTCCTGCCATCGCCTGTCTGGGTATTCCCGAGGTCTTTACGGCCTTCATAGGCCTGTCCGCTGGCATATTCCTGCAAGGTGCGAAACCCATCGGCCTCATGCAGCGCTTGGGCAAGAAAATGCTCCAAGCGCCTTTCGGTGTTGATCTCGTACCTTGGGAAGAATTCATTCATGGCTTCGGCAAGCGGTGCCATAAGTTCGGGTTTTTCCTTGGTCGAGAGAGAGGCCAGCAATTGTGCCGTGATCGGTGTCATGAATCTTTTCCTTCAATGAACGGCGGCAAATCTGCCCAGCCACTGCCCGCCGCAATGATGCACGTCCGGCCTTCTGGCGTTGTAACAATGATGGTCCATGTCCCGACTTTCGAGGTGAACACTTCGACGATATTCACCTGTCCCGCGAGAGCCATGGCTTTTGGACCCTCGGAATACTTGTCATTCAGCGCCCGAATGAAGTCATCCCGCGTGCCGCACATGCCCATGGCGTGCGCCGGAACGGTAAACCACATCAGCAGCAGAGAGCCAAAGACAATGGCCAAAATGACAATGAGGGCTTTCAGCATCCCGGCACCCCGACATAACTGAGGATTCTTGCAATCCGGCAAAGCTCCTGTTGGTCCTGAAAACTCAATCCGCCGAGTTCGCGTTCCTTCATGAGCAATTGGAGCCTGATCAACAGCATTGCGTTGCTCAGGTTCTCAAGGGTCTGTTCGGTATTCTTGTCGCTCTGGACCAGCTTGCTTTCGCTTTCATGCAATTCGCTGATGAGGGCGGGGCGATAGCCGGTCGCGGTGCCAAAAGCCCACGCCGCAGTTCCGATAGCACCGAGAGCGGCTAGAATTATCGCAGTCTCTTTGATGAATGCTGTGTTGATCACGTCACTGCACCCCCAAAAGCACGAGCAGAAATGTTTCCCAAAATATGATGAAGCGTGAGAGCTTCTGCCAATACTCAGCATCCTTCTTGAACCAGACGCCCCAATACCCCTTGGCCTTGTGGTAGCGCAGGGCGAAGCCAGTTCCCTTGTTGCTGATTGCTTCATAGTCATCTTCTCTTGGCCGATGAGGAAGCCGCTCACCGCCCAGCCACATAAGCGGATATGAAACAGCGCTGCCCAGCAGAAGCTCAAGCATGGCATCGCGGGTGCGGCCCATCACTCGTAAACCCTAATAATGACTTTCCAGTTGGCGGCAACAATTGCGGCCTGTGCGCCGGTTGTTAGATTCAAGATGAGCGGCAAGCCCGAACAGGTAACGACATAGGCGTTCGTCGCATTGAAGGAGAGCGATGAACGCAGAGAGTTTGCCGAGCCGTCCATCAAGGAATTTATGTCAATGCGATCCCCGACAGCATAGTTCTGAGCCGTTGTGGTGTTTTCAATGTAGGCCTGGACAAGAGCAGGATAACGCAAAAGTCCATGGGCTTGCGAAAACTGGGTTGAAACGATGAAGACGCCCTTGTCATATTCCTTGTACCAGCCGATGGAGTCGCGTGCTGAAACCCATGCCTTCTTGATGACAATATCGTCGCTGCCTCGAACCTCGTAGTAATACCGTGTGGTCGAACCAATATCAGGGCAGGGCTTCTCGTCATTGGCATTGGGGAACTTGTAAGCTGCGTTCCAAGTAAGCGTGCGCGAGCCCGTGGCATCCTGAATGACATCGAGATAGCCAAACTGCCCGACGACTTCATTTGTCGGAGCCGATAGCGTTCTGTCGGCGCCCAATGTGACTTTGGCATCATCGCCCAAGCCCATGTCCCACGCGATGTTGGCCGCATCGGTGAGCGTTTGGAGCGTACCAATCTCTCGCGCCCAGGCAAGGCCAGACGCAGCGCTGGAATCGGCAACCAGGGCTTTGCCATCGGAACCGACAGGGAGCCTAACTGGAACGGTTCCATTGTGGCCAATCAGATCGCCTTTGGTTGTGATCGGGGATTTGCCATCGACATATTGCTTTGAGGCGGCGTGAAGAACGGCAGTCGGATCAGCGTTGAGGGTGAGAAAACCCGACATGGTGCCGCCAGCCGTTGGCACGAATGTACCGGCCGGCAATACGTTTGCCGCCTCAAGGCTTGTCAGCCAGTCATAAATGTCACGCTGGGAAGCTAGAAGACCATTGATTATCGCCCGCAATTCCTCAGACGTGATTGCCACGCCATTGTCCACATTGACGGACGTGCGGGGGCGGCGGCGGGAATAGATGATCAGTTCGCCCGTGAGCGCCGAGCCGAAAGTGATTGAGCCATCGACCGCCACGCTATCGACAAAGGTTCCGGCCACCGTGTAATCGGTCTGGACCACATCATCGAGCGCAATCAGGAAATCGCTTTTCAGCTCAGCCGCACTATCGGCCTCATAAATTGGCCATGGCAGTGAGAATGGGCCCGCGGAGGCCACGGGGTTGAAGGTCACAGACCTTACGGCGTTATCAATGTGATCTTCTACGGGCATAATTGTCGAAGTTACGCCAGCCCATCACCCTCGCAACGCACAGGGGTTAGCCGTCGATGTCTATTCCCACCGCTTCCAGATACCTTCTCACTAGGTCGAGGTCGAAGGCTGCGGCCGCGGCGGCAAATCGGGCCAGTTTCTCCTTGTCGGACACCGGCATGGCAGCAATGACGGGGTTTTCCACAGGCGCGAGGACGCCCCGTGGCGCCTGTTCATAGGCCACATCAAAGACCACTTGCGGATAGGCGCAAATGGCTCCCCAGCCCAGCGTTGCCGTCTCGGTATAGGGCATATAGCCGCCAGCCGGTGTGCCGGGAATGACGACAGGCGGAATATTAGGCGTGAATACCGCAATGCTCTTTTTCGTCGTCAGGTCGAAATAGGCCACCGTCCAGAGCGTGGGCACGAGGTTGACCTGGTACGCCCTGTCATTGGCTTGCGGCGCATCATTGAGCGTGGCAGCTTTCTTGATACCGACCTGAGGCAGCACGAACGGCGCCCAAGCTCGTGCGATAATTTCGAATTTGAGATTCGACTTTGGGATAGGAGGTGATGACAGCACGTGCCGGGGGCTTCGCGGCGGCATGGTGAAGGTGAAAAACCACGAGGCCACAATGGTATTGACCGAACTGGCTTTTGGTTGATCAGTGACGGCTACAGGAGGCAGCTTTCGTTGAGACTGCAGGCGAACTTCCGATTGCCAGAGAGACGGAATTAAGTTGAGTGGCAGGCGCGATCGGACAGGCGGATTGTCAACAGCCGGGGTGTTATCGACAATCTGCCTGTTGCGATTGACAACGGGTAGTGGGGCAACATTCCATGAAGCCACGACGACATCATTTGAAATACGGCTTCTGTACGGATTTTGCGGAGCCGCTGGCTCATTAAACTCAAGCGGCAGATTTGGAATCTCCGGATCCATGGCAGTGAGGTTGCCAAGCATCCAGAAGTCATTGATCGGCGAATAGATATTCCGGCCACTGAGGAATTGCAGGCGGCGGTTTGTGGTCATGGCGCGTTCACCGCCTGAATGGTGCCGCTATAGATGGTTGCCGTGGTGGAGGGCTTGGGCAGTTCAAAGAGCGAAAGGCAGGCATCATCAAAAATGCGCGGAGCCAGATCACGCACGGTCAGCCAGTCGAACGGAATAAGTGCATTAATTTGCGGAAACATCATCACGCCGAGCGGATGGCCAATGATGACATCTGCATTGGTTGAGCCAATGGCGGCGCTCATTTGAATTTGCGAAAGTGCGGCAATGCCGGTATCTCCCGTAGCCAACGGGGCAAACCATGTGTTCACCGGCATATCAAACAAATTTGCGGGTTGTGACGCGGTTCCGGTTACTGACGGCAGGGTGACTCCGGTTGTGCCGCCTTGATCGGTGTAAAGGCAGACCGTCCAGTTATGCGCGACAGCGGGCATCGCAACGATGGCTTCAAAAAACAGAAAATTTCCTTCGGCGGAATCAACTGCGCCAGGGGTGGTTGACTGATACCGCGTTGGAACTCCGGTCACGGCTTGCGTTGTGCCGGTGCCATTCTCGGCCACGCCAAAAAGTCTATCGTATAACATCAGGCAATTGTTGATTACGCTTGCCGACATATCGGCCCCGGTCAGGTGCAATGTTCCAGTGGAAACATTGTTAAAGGACATGGCTCCCGTTGTGGCCTTTGTCGGAACAGTGCCGCCCGGAGCCACCGCACTGATTGCCCCAGCGACCGGAATTGTGCCTACCGCCCAAAGGCTCTCGGCAACAGCAAGCACGCCTGTCACGCCATTCTTGCCAATGTTCCCGTTTAGATATTGCCGGTAGCCCGTGCGTGTCCGGTCTATCGCATCGGCAAGATCGGTGAAGCCTACTCCGAATTGCGCTTCTCTCAGATAGACAGGCTTCCCGGCCTCACGCCAAAGTCGCTTAAGATGATCTGCCATGGCGTCAGCGGCAGAGGCAAAAAACCCCCGCCCGAAATCACCAGTAAAATCACCGTCACCACCAATCCACACCGAGCCAGGCACGTCCGCAAGATTGACCGGAGGGCCATACCAAGAGCAGTTCGGACCCCCGCCGTGGCGGAAATTGTTTGAAAGTCTTTCAAGCTTTTCAGCACCGAGCCACCTTTCAAGCCGCCCTGAATGCGTCGAGAGCCGCTTTAATGTCCGTGGGTGCGCGAGCATGGGCCACCCCTCATCACGCCGCCGCCGCTGTTGCGTAGAGCCTGCCGTTGTAAACTGTGGCTGTTGTCGCAGGCTTTGGAAGCTCTAGAAAGGTAAGACAAGCATCGTCGAATATGCGCGGCGTCTGCTCGCGGTTTGTCAGCCAGTCGAAGGGCAAGAGCGAGTTGATGACGGGGAAAGACATAATACCGATAGGGTGGCCTATCACAAAATTAATCAAGCCGGTGGCGACTGAGGCCGAGCATTGCATCTGGTTGAGGTCCATAATGCCAACGTCGCCTGTGGCCAAGGGGCAGAACCAGGTTGAAACAGGCATGTCGAAGCGATGCACGATGCAGGCCGAAACACCCGTGACCGAAGGCAGGGTTTGCGCGTCATTGCCCGCATCGTCACGATAGAGGCAAACCGTCCAGTTGTGAGCCGTGGCGGCAAGGGCGGTAAGGCCGGTCTGGATGGAAAGGAAGTTGCCGCCCGCATAGTCGGCATTGGCAGGCGTGTTGGATTGGTAGCGGGTTGGAACGCCCGTGACCGATTCCGTGGCGGTCGAAGCCATGGTCTTGGCCACGTCGAAAATCCGGTCATACAGCATCAGCGCGTTGTTGATCACGCTGGCGCTGAAATCCGCTCCTGTGAGGTGCAGCGTGCCGCTGGACGGGTTGTTGTAAACCATGGCCCCGGTGGTCGTTTTGTCCGGCGCACGGCCTCCCGGCGCGGCAGAAGCAGCAGCACCCGCCACTGGCATGGCTCCCAACTGAAACAGGCTTGACGCCGCGCCGACGACGCCCGTTGCCCCGGATTTCTGGATATTCCCATTAAGAGCCTGCGAAAATCCGCCACTCGCCCTTGCCAAAGCATCGCTGATCGAGGTGAACCCAGCGCCGAATTGTGCATCCGGGATGTAAACCGGCTTGCCCGCGTCCCGCCAGAGTTTCCGCAAGTGACGCCGTAAGCTATCCGCCGCGCTATCATAGAACCCGCGATTGAATGTCCCTACGAAATCACCATCGCCACCAATCCACACCGAGCCGGGAACATCGCGCAAGTTGATTGGCGGCCCGTACCATGGGCTTTGAGGCCCGCCGCCATGACGCATGTGGCCGGCGAGTTGCTCGATCTTCTCGGCCCCGAGCCAGCGTTCAAGGCGGCCTGAGTGGATCGAGCGGTTCTTGATGATTGCAGTCAAGGCTATCTCCAAATCAAAAGATTAGCCAAGTTCCCTGTAAGTCAGGCCAAAGGCCCAGTTGGCAGTTGATGGCGGAGCGACCGGCAGGAACAGGCTGAACACGTTGGCCGAGCCAGGACTGAGAATGATGGTTTCCGCAGGCGTTGCCACCCACAGCCAGCCATTCAGCACGTTGAACGCATCCTCAAGGATTGGCGTCTTGGTGCCAGCACCCTCAGCCGATGCATTGATTCCGCATGTACCGGCCGCGAGTGCGGTGCCGCCCACAATCTGGGAAACGGGATCGCCTTCCTTCATCTTCTCAGGGGTTTCGGAAACGACCGTTGGCAGCGCCGCGGCTTGTCGGAGCAGCTGCACACGCTGTTGAGCCGATGTGGCGTTGGCGGTCTGGCCTACCCAGGCGCGCAGAATTTCAAGGGCGCATGTGGTGGCAGGGCGAATGGAAATGAGCGTTGTGGCGCCAAGGATGGTTTGGCCTGCTGCTGAAATTGTATATTCGCGTGACATCGTGAATGTCTCCTTGACCTAAGGTAGGCTGGGAGAGTGCGGCTATGGCTCCTGCCCCGCAACGCACAGGGCCTATCAGCCGGTAATGGTCAATATCTCGGTATTGCTCCACAGGCTGTAGCCCCCGGCGCGCGATCCCCTGCAACGGGCATATAGCGTGCCAAGTTGCAGCGGGCCGACATCATTGACCTCGCACTCGCCGTCATCGAGATCATTGGCAGGCCAAGGCAAACTCATGCCGAAATAGGCGTTTTGAAAATCGGCAGTCTCGGAAATCTCGATATGAATGATATCGCCCAAATGCGGCGTGGGCCAAGCGACAGTAAAGTCAGCGGAACGGTCTGTCGGTGGCGAAACCCAAGTCAGAATGGGGACAACGGGACCGATGGGAATCCCACGGTTTTGACGGCAGACCATGTCTGACATCCCCAGACTGAGGCCGAGCATCATTTAGTATAATTCCCAGATGTCATCCGCCGTGCCGCCGAGCCTCACCTGTTTGACCCGCAGCGGATTGTAGCCTTGCTGCAACGGCACATCGGTCTTGATTTCCCCGCTTTCATCCATCAGGTTTGCCGTGCCGCCCACGCCTACCAGCAGCGCTATGGTTGTGCCCTCGAGAGGCGCGTCGTCGTCCTTCACGGCCTTCTTAAAATGGCCACTGGAAGAAAGCGGATCAGCTAGATAGCGTGCCATGAGTGGTCCCCTGAATTATGAGATTTGATGGACTTTTATCCCGCCCAGCCCGCATGGCAACGCACAGGACTAGACGCGCAGCACGCCTTGGCTGAATGGCACAATGACATCACCGCCATGGCCCTGCGTCGGGAATCCCACCAGCACATCGGCATAGAGCAGGACCGGCGATTGCGCGGGCTTGCCGCCCTTGACGTAGAGAGCCACCGCAGAGGCCGGAAAGCCAACGGCAAGGAACCGCACATCATTGGCAAATAAAGCCCGCCCACCCACGCGCTTGTTGATCAGTAGCTCATGAAAGCCCGTCGCTCCCACAATGTCAGAGAGGAAGCGGTGTTCCGGTAAGTGTTTGTAAACGCGAGTATCGACCAGCACGGCGAACAGTTGTGCTTCGACAAGCCACGAAATCAGGTGATCGCCATCCACAATGTTCATGCGACTGAAACTCCTGTCACATTGCCATCGGCGTCAGTGGTGAATTTCTTTGGCTTCCTGAGCGTTTCCAGCAGCTCCTGCAGGCGAGGATCCGAGGCGACTTCCGGCAATTCGGCACCGGCAACACCCGTGACCTTGCCCGCCATGTCGGTTTGCAGTTTGCGCGGCGCCTTGAGTGCCGCCATGATGGAACCCAGATCGCCATCCTTCTTTGCCGCCATCTGGGTTGAAGGCCGAGCCGTGGGTTGATTGTAGGACTGCTTTGCCGAAGTCGCCTCAGGCACATCGAGAGCCCGATTGAAGCCTTTTTCCGCCTGATCAATGATTCGCCGGATATAGAAAAGGTTCTGGAATGCAAACAGCCGGCGCATCCGGCGCGTATCGCTATCCGACCAGTCGGCCCGCGCCATGCTGCCACCAAGGGCGGCAATGGACTCAATCTTGCCCGCCGTGGGCCCCAGCAGGGCACCGAGGATGGAGCGGCTTTGGAAGCGCGATTGCGGCTTGTCGGCCCCGATGACGCGGAAAATGTCAGCTCGCCCCGATGTCACCTTGGCCGCAATCGAATTGCCTTCCTCAAACCAGCCCAGCACGCCGGAGCGGTGAATGCCTTCCTTCACCCAGTCCTGAGGCCGTTCGGGATCAGGAACATCGGCCACAATGCCATAGGCCTTGGCTGATACCATGCCCAGCGCCACGGAGAACAGCAGGCCTTGCAGCACTTGGAAGTCATGTTGCTGCAGACCGGCCAAGAGCAGGCGTTCGGTCGAGGCTGCGATGAATGACTTGTATTGCCCAATGACACCGGCGACCGGCTTGGACAGCCACAGCGGCTTTTCCTGCCCAGGCGTAATGACCGCAATATCCATGTCGCGCGCCAATGCCCCTTCAAAGGCTTCCCGTGCCCCCTGATCAGTCCATGTCGCCGAATTGGCGAACGGAATGCCGTCAATTATCTCCCCGCCACCTTCCGCCGTGTAATGGCGGTTAATGCGTTCCGCCATCTGTGCATCAATGCCAGCCTCAGCCAGACGGGTAACTTGTTTCTTGGTAGCCCGCCCTGCCACACTTGCGGTAATGGCCTTGAGCGCTTCGGTCTGAGCCGTCATGCCCGCAATGGTTTTCACCACATCGGTCCACAGGGTCAGCCCTGACGCCACCGAAAAGCCTTCGGTTGCCGATTGCAAGCCGCGCTCGAACTTTGACCTTGGGCGATAGGCGGCATTGATTTCCTGCCAGGCGTGAACCCGCGTTGACAGCAGGGTTTCAGCCGCAATGCCCAACGCCTGAAACTGCTTGCGCGCGGATTTCCATGCGCTTGCATCGCCATCCATCCTGGATATTGCCTTGAGGAACGGCCGCCAGCCATTGGTCATGGTGGATTGCAGGCCATGGCGCACCACCGTACCGGCAAGGTCAGGCAACGAGGACAGCGCCACGCCGCCCATGTTGGTCAGGTAGTCGTAACTCTTGATGGCTTGGGCCCCGCGCGCCGCCATGCGCGAACCATAGTCGCTGTCCCAGCCAAAAACCCCGCGGATACGGTCACGAACCCCCGCCATGTCGCCAGCCGCCTCGTCATACTGGTTTTTCAGGCTCTTGCGTTCCTTCTCAGTCTTGGCGCCCAATGCCAGTTTCTCGTGATCCTCGCGCAATCGCCTCATGGCTTGGGTCATATCCACATCGCCATAGCGTTCTGTGAGCAGCACGTCGGGCACCATGGTTTGCAACATGCGGGTCAGCACATCGCCCACATCATTTTCCAGAAGCCCGTGTTTATCCAGACGTTCATCGGGAATCATGAACTCGCGCTGGGCCAGCGAGCCGCGCCGTGCCGCTTCCTCCCCCGTATAGCCGACGCGTGGGCCCCCGCTTGGCGCATCATAGGGCAACCGGCCATCGGGAGTGCCAAGAATACGGTCGATAATCTCGCCGGAGCGCGCGTGCAGTTCCTGCATGGTCAGATCACGGTCAGAGTCGATAATCCGCTTGATTGCACGGTCCACCGCCGCATCGGCACTGGTCAGCCGTTCCATTTTGCTGTTGCCAACGCCTGCTTCCTGTTTCATGGCGCGAATCCTGTCGGCTTCCTCACGCGCCGCCATTTCATAGAGCGCTTCTTTCGAGCTTTTGCCACGCCACGCGGTCAAATCTTCCTCAGCCTTCACCCGCAGCGCCTGAATTTCATCCTCAAGGTTTTGACGGGCTGCACTAAGGAGCGAATGCTGGGTTGACGCCAATTCGCTTCGCTTGTCCAGAATATCGGCACGCCGCATGTTGCGCGCGGCACCCAGCGCCGCTTCGTCCACCCGGACATCTGCCTTGCCCGATTTGACAAGGGCCCTGGCACGCGTTGCCCGCGCATTTGTGAGGCTGTCCCTGAGAACCTTGATTGTCTCGGAGCGCATTTCAGCCTGAGCCCGCACATCGAGCCCAGCCACCCGCGTATCCATCGAAGCTGGACCTTCATCTAGGCTGGCAATGATATTGTCATAGTCCTTTTCGGTCATGCCCGTGTGATGGCCGGAGAAAAACTTGGCAAAATCGTCCATTGTCTTGAACTCAGGCAGATCGCCAAAGGTTTGCATCCGGTCCAGTTCATTAACCATGTTCACCACGAACTCATCGTCGGTGTTATTGCCCTTTTCCAGCAGAAACCACTCAGGCTCCTTGCCGTTGCGGCTATCCACGATTGCCTGCCTGATTTCGTCGGAAAAGTCCTCAGATGGCTTGGTGCCTTCTTTGCCCCAGCCCTTGGCTTCCAAAGTCTTGAAACTGTCAGCGAGCTTTTGCTGCAAATCATCCCATTGCAGGCCTTTGGGATTGAACAGCGCCTTGGAGCCCCCCTTGCCGCCCTTGGCAGTGACCTTTTCGCCCAGCAGGGAAAGAAGGTCGCCACCTGTATCCTTCACCCCGCCAAGGCGCGCCACATATTTCCAGAAGGGCTCAAGGCCTTTGACGCCAGCACCCGTGCCGGTCATGATTCTGGCCACGCGGCGCATCGGGCCTGTGAGAACGCCTTGCCGTTCAGCCTTGTCGATTGAAGCCAGGTCTTTTTCGGTGATGGCCTTCATTCCGCCTTCAAGAGATTTGGCTTCCTGTTCAAGTGTTTGAATTTGCTTGGCGATTTCCGGCGTATTGGTCTGTTCTCGCAGGTCGCTTATGAACTCCTTAATGTCGTTTAAAGACTGTTGCGCTTCCTCTTGCCGCGCCTCAACCGTATCAAAGCGCCGTTCGGTTGCCGTAGCCTCCATCTGCCTTTCCGAGAGCTGCATTTCGACCCGGCCATGCCTGAGTTGAGCCGTTTCCATGCGGGCTTCAAGCTTGCGGAGTTTGGTGGACAGTTCATCACGATAAAAGATGTTCCATCCCAGCTTATTTTTGAGTTGCGCATTGTGATCCTGTTCGCCTTTCAGCCAGTCGGCCCAGTCCTGTTGCACCTCAGGCCGTTTGGCCACCATGGCGTCCTTGTTGTAAACCCGCAGCATGTGACTTTCAGCGGTTTTCGCCACATTCACATCTTCATCGAACATCTTGGCCGCAATGGCGCGGTCGCGGATTGGATTGGAAATCAGTTTGCGCAGCGTTTCGGCAGCTTCACGCACTTCCGGAATTTCCGAGGCATCGCCACGCCGCATCGCGCGCGTGACTTCCTCGCGGAATTGAGACGGCGACATTCTGTCCCCAGGCTTGGCATTGATTGCGGCAATTGTGCCTTTGACCTTGGCGACTTGCCGACCGAGATAGCCCTCAGGCTCAGTGCCAAAGCGATACTTGGCGTAAAGCCTGTCAGTGAGATCGGCTATCTGGAATTTGCCGCCTTCAATCATCATGCGGGCTTGCCGGTCGAGAGCGGGCCCCTGCGTTGTCGCAATGCCTTCCACGTTGCCCCTGAATTGCAGCGGCGTTTCAGCCAAATCGGCCATATCGCGGCGAGCGGAGACAAATGGCTTCTGGAATGTCCTGAGTGTCGGGCCAGTCACGACGCGCTTGAGATACGGGATTTTGTCGAAAATCTTTCCAAGGCGAGGAATCTTGTCCAGCCCGAAGGAGCGCAGTTCCAGTTCGCGCGTATCGGCTGCAGCAGCGCTCAAGGGCGCAGGCTGGCCAGCAATCTCGTTCGTCATATCCACACGGTCACGTTCAACCATTTCGGCCAAAGCCTTGCGCTCAGCCCTGCCAAGCAGCGCACCGGCACCGGCACCGAGCAGCCCGCCCATGACTGTGGCGGCACTAATATTCAGTGCCACTTCCTCACCCGTGCGGGTTTGCTGTGTTCCGTACAGGATTGATTCCTGAATGCCAGCCTGGACCGCGGAAGCCGCGGCAACCGAGCCACCCGTGCGCAACGCGATGGAACCGGCCTTGATGACCTTGGCGCCAACGCCGATAGGAATGAACAGCGTAGGGTCAAGAATGCCCATGCCCATTGACGCGACCGTTCCCGCCCATCCGGATTTGGCGAGCCTGTCCTTGTCGGCTTCCTCCTGGTCAATATCGGCCATGATTTGCTTGGTTTCAGTCGAAGAACGCGACTTTACGAAATTCTCAAGATAATTTTGCTCGTATTTGGTACCGCGGATAATGTCCAGCGGTTCATGGCCTGGCTCATCCGCAAGTCCCATGCGCGTGTTGGCATAATTGTAAACCGAAGTGATGGTGTTGAATTGGCGCGCCGCAGCTCCCAGCACAGTGCCATCATCTTTGGGCAACAGGTCAGGCGGAGGCGCGCCAGTCGGCAACCTCAGCCCAACTTCACGTTCGGAGGTTGGAAACAGCATTTACCACCCGCCTCCACCAGCCCCGAACAGCGGTTTCTTTTCCAAGAAGCGCTTGCGCTGTTCTGAATATTTGAGATTTGCCCCGGCAAGAGCGGGAGCCTGGTCAAATCGGATGGACAGTTCCTTGCCATCGGGATCGGTCGCATATTCGCTGTAACCGGTGGCGGGATCGGTCACGACCAGGCGATAGGATGGCATCTTGCCCTGAGCCGCTTCCGTTTCCGTGACCGCATCGGCAATCAGCATGTGAGGCCATGCCTGTTGCTGCTTGCTGGCTTGTGCGCCCTTGCCAACGGGAGCCCTGTCAACCTCATGGCTGAAACCAGCGGCAAGAAGGTCAGCCTTCAACTGCTTGTCGATCCAGTCATAGCTTCCATCAATCGGCGGATAGTAATTGTCAGGCGGATGCAGCATCAGCTCGCCATTGTTGGTGACGGACGGACCCCAATGTTGCTTCAAACGGTCAATGGTCTGTTGCGCGGCGGTTTGGGCATTTTGTGTCGCCGCGAACCGTCTTGAAAACTGCTTCTCGTAGTCGGCCTGCAATGCAGCGCGTATGATCGGATCGGAGGGAACGCTTCCAGTCCCTATTTCGTCTGCAACATATCCCAATTCTGTCATGACATCGGTCCCAGCAGCAATGGCCTTGGAAAGCTCAGGAACCGCAACCCTTCTGGCAATCTCACTACCCTGCTTTTCGAGTTCCCGTTGCTTTGCGGCATAGGTGGGATCGGCACGCCGCTTAAATTCCTGTTCCAGTTCGAGTGGATTGTAATAGCGCAAGCGGCCCTGCCAATCCTGCAGCGCATCAAGACTGTCGCCCTTGAAAATGCGGGCAAATTCCTGAGGCGCGCGATTGTAGAGCGCATCCATCGTCGTCATGGCCGCACCGTATTTGTCGTAGTCGCGCGACTGTGAAGCCCCAATCAGCGCATCGCGCACATCCGGCATTTCAATGGTGCCACGCAGCAAATCATCAGGAATCTCAGTGATGGACTTCATGGCCGTTGCCGCCTGTCCTGCATCACCGGTTGCCACCAGGGACTTGAACGCAGCCGCATCGTTCTTGGTCAGCACGCCGACCGTGTTGGATTGATAGCGTTGAGCCACCAATCGCGCCGCCGTGATGTTCTTGCCCAGTCCAGCGCCAAGTGCATTTGGATCGCTGAAATCAATGGGCTCAATATCGGCCACCCCTTCCATGCTGATACGCCGGCCAAGATCAAGAGGGTCATCCTTCAAGCCCTGCACAGTCTGGTCATAGCGCTGGCGCATCATGTCGAGGCTGTCACGTTCATCAGCCGAAACACCGCCTTCCTCGACTGCCTGCATCTGCTTTTGCATGTTGGCCAGGGTTTCGGTGGAATAGTCGCCGGTCTGTTTCAGGAAGCCCGTGACTTCATCGCTGAAATCCTTGTCGCCCACCGCTGCCAGTTGATAGCCGAGCAGGGCGAGATCAGCCGGAGCGAGAGGATCGCCCTTGATCATACCCGCTTTCATTTCAGTCCACAGCGACTTCGCATCCGCAGCAACTTCCTTGCGCATTGCACCATAGGTTTTGGGGTCGACGATGCCCAAGCCACCACGAATGATTGAAGCCTCTAGCGCGCGCCGGCCGGCATTCACGCCTTCATTGTCGCCGCCCAGCCCTTCAACCGCGAGAGCAATCCGCTCATTGTCACCAGTCCGAACCGCCGCCACCACACGGTCAGGCAATGAACCATAGTTGTAGGCGACGGAAGTGAGGGCCGCCTTGGTTGACTTGGACAGGCCATCCCAATCCGCGCCACCAATCTTTTCACGCGCCTGAGCCTGAAAAATTCCAACGCGCCGCGTAAGATCACGGTCAGCATCGGCACGACTGACTTGCGTATCTGGACCAACGGGCTCAACAATCCCGCCGACCCGCGTCACCGTATCGGAGCCATAACCGGTGCGCAGCGCGTTCACATCAAAATATGCTTCTTTGCGGAAGCCCTCGAATTGTTTGATGAGTGCTGCCGCGTCATTGCCACCAGCAGAGGCAAGACTGGTTGCCTGTTCAGCATCGGGCAATTGCGTGAAATAGGCCGTTTGCTTAGAAATGGCGTGCTGCCGCATCAGGCGTAACGCCCCGCCGACATCACCCGACTTGGAAAGCCTATCAGCCACCGCATAGACATCCTCGTCATCCACCGCTTGCCCAGCCGTCAGGCTGTCTTTCAGCAACTTGGCATCCTCGCGCGCCTCAGTCCGCTCAACTTGCATTTCAGCCTTGAACTGGGTGAGGGCACCCTTGGCGGCATTCTTGTAACGCCCGCGTTCAGCCGGCGAGAGTTGCAGGCTGGGATCATCAAACGACTTTTCGGCAAAGCCCTGAGCCGCTTTCAGCCCCTTGGCTTGATAGATGGTTTCAACCTGTCCAACGATGGCCTCAGCCAGGTGAGAACCTTCCACACCCCTCAGGAAAACATCGCTTTCGGCCTGAGAATAGGCGAACAGCGGATTGCCCACCTTCTCTTTTTCCAGTGTGCGGATGATGTCGAGCTGTTCGGCATATTCAGCCGTACCGGTTCCGCCCGTGCGTGCCAGTGCGGCCGCATCCTCATTGGCCATCTTAATCCGCGCAGTGATGGAACCATTCTGGGTTTGCAAATCACGCTGCCCCTGCGAACGGATCATGCCGGTGCGCGAGGAATTGATCAGGCCTGTCAGTTCACTCTGGATTGCACCGCGGAGCAGCGGATCCTTGCCTTTGAGCATTTCGCGGGTATAGGCCGCAGTGAGCTTGTCGAACTCAGCCACATTGCCCTTGGCCTCAACTTCAAGATTGGCGACGGCCGGCCGCGCATCCATGCTGATTTGCGACAGGTACGCGGTGCGCGCCGAGCGGTTGAAGGCAGATCCCGCCCGTGACAGAGGATTGCGGCTGTCATATTTCAGCTTGCCGTCCTCAGCCTTATAAACCGCGCCCTGGCCTTCAAGTGCTGCATTTTCAGTAGCGACGTCCTCAAGATTTCCAGCCAACTCGTCCATGCCGGCCGCAAATTGACCGAAAGCCGAGCTGATTTCACCGCCTGAAACGCTGGACTGGGCGCCTTGCGTTACGGAATTGTCGAGAGGCGTGCGAGGAAGGTCAACCATCAGTACAATTCTCCGCCACCGCCGCCGCCCCAGTCCGTTGTTGCCAGCGACGTTCCGGCCTTGAGTACACCACCAGCCAGCGTCATCATGGCCTTTTGGCCGTAGAGATTGCTGTCAATCTTGGCCTGCAGTTGATCAAGTTTGAACCCGGCTTTTTTCTTGGCCAAGTTTGCAGCGCTCGTCTTGCGCTCAGCATCAAGGATTGCCTGCGTGGTGGGCGAATTTGACTGGGCCCCGGCACTTGCCCTTATGGCTTTGATGTTGCCGATTTGACGGCGCAGATCATCGAGTGACGAGGCCTCGGTCTGGTCAGACTGAATTTTTGCCATGCGCGCCCGGTTCTCAGCCGCATATTTATCCTGTGACGCGCCAGCCATTCCGCCAATGGTTGAAACCGCGGTGGAGCCAACGGTCAGTGCAGCAGTGGCAATGGTGATCGGGTCCATCAGCTCGTGACCTCCATTCCGACTTCCAGCACTTGCAGCGAGTAGGGCACCGCCTGGGTAAGCGGAAATGTTGGGTCATAATCCCGGCCCTGCATTCTGCCGGTGTAAGTCGTGTTGCGCAGCGGTGGAGCGAGGCCGAGATTGTCGCCAATCTGATAACCGGCGAAATCCCTGTTGCCAACTCTGAATGGTCCGGCATTGCGCACCGTGATCGCGTAGCGCTTGATCTTGCGGCGGCGCAATCGCTGTTTGGACGATTCGCCCTTGTCGAAATTCGGCACAAATGGCTGGAACTCAGGAGTGAAGGCAAAGCCAAACTGCGTGACCCCAGCGCCGGTATTGCCGTCTACCGTGCCATCGGCCTTGATCAGCACCGTTCCCTTGTAAACCCCGTCAATCATCCGGTGCATGGTGGCGCCCGCAAATGGAATGAGCGTGGCATCGCCCTCCTTGACCGCCGTTATCATCACCCCGTCCAGCGTCAGGTCATAGTTCAGCAACTCAACCGTGTTGAGCGTGCCAATGCCAATTGCGCGCGTGACCGCGTAAAGAACGTCCTGGCCGAGAGCCGTTGCGCCGGTAATCATGCCATCGGTGGACCATGGCACAAAGCCCACCCAGTCGCTTGCCGGATCATAGCGGCCAATCACCATTGTCCCATCGCTGTTGACGATGTGCAGGGTGTCATTGCTGTCCACCGATTGCCCGTAACTGATTGCAATATCAATTGGATTTACGATGAGCTGGCTGTGATAGCGCGACAGGTGATCCAGCACATAGGGCTGGGCCTGCTGTCCGGTCTGCCTGATTGCCATGACGCGCTTGCTGTCGGCGCTCATGTAAACCAGCGAGGCTTGCGTGGCCACCGGTTCAACCCCGGAACTGCCACCCGTGCCAATGGCGCGAAACTCAATCGAGCCGGGAGCCAGCGGATTGCTGGCTGAAATCGGAATGTAATAGATCGACTTTTCTGTGAACACGAATTGGTCAGCACCACCCGCCACATGGCGCACGCGCTCGCGCTGGGGCACCAGCTCAAAGATTGCCGAACTGGCATCCGCCTCAATCTCGAAATCCTCAAAGGATCCAACTGCACTTTCGAGGAAGGCACCCGGCAATTGCGCGAAGTCGCAGAAGATCAGGCGTTGCCGATCCACCGAAACAGCCCCAGGCCAGCCGCGAAAGTCCGACATGAACGCCTCATCCCAGATTGTCGTGGCAAATGGCGCAGGCGTTGCCGGAGCGCCATTGACGGCGGCACTGGCTTGACTTGAGACGATTTTTTCCGTGGTGACAAAGCCCGCATACTTTTCGGTAATCACGATGTCGAGGCTTGGCGTGCCGGTATTGATCGCCACAATCTGCCCGATGGAGCCACCGGTTGTTCCTTCCACCACATCACCGACGCGGTAGCCGTTGACGTTGAGCATGGTGCAGCGCTGGCTTGGCGGCAATTCCTCAAGGTTCAGAAACGTGCCTGTCGTGGCCGAAAGAAACGCCGTCATCCGGGTGCGCCTGCCCACCCATTTGAACTCCACCCCGATTTGGCCGGCATCGAGGATTGGAGAACTGAATGTTGCCGTGCCCGAGCCGCCCGAAGGTTCATCGGCGGGAGCCATGGTGACACCCTTGGCCGCAAAGCGATAGAAGGGTTGCCGCAGCATCCCATTCAATCCGCTTTCAAAAGCGAAGTCGCGGAAAGACCACAGGCCGGTCGCCTTGTCATAGGACAAGACCTTGGGCCGCATGGTGTTTTCCACAACCACCAGATTATTGTCGTAAAGGGCCCAGCGCAGGCCCGCCACCTGTCCCGCCGTCCATGTCGTCACCACCGATTGCACCACGCCAAGGCTGTTGCGCGCCCTGAACTCAAGTGTCTTAAACTCGCAATCGAACACATGGCCGGTATAGGGCTCAATCCTGAACACCGAATCGGCATAGTGCTGGACGCCCATTCCAGGACGGCGGCGAAACCCGCCAGCCAGCATGGTTTCATAATTGCGCAGCCGCTTGGAGCCCGCCTTCATGATGTCGGTGTCATCCCGCCTTACCGCTACGTCATCAAGCTCGCCCGCTGAAAAATCCCGTTGCGGGTTGAGATATGCTGGGATGCTCATTGCACACTGCCGCTATAGCCGGTTTTGCGAATGCGGCGTGCCATTGCCGTGCGCGAGAGAAAAATACGCCGTGGACTGTCCTGCTGGTTAACCCGTCCCGCCGCCCTGGTGAGCATGTTTTCGGCCTGCACGCGCTTGTTGGCCGCTGCCTCGAAGTCCTCATTGAGACCCTGATACAGTTCGGCCTCGCACATCAGGGTCAGCGCTTCCGAAGCCGCAGGGTGCCAGCTCGAATTGTTGGTGGGCCTGATCAGATAGAGGGCCAGAATATCAACATCGGTGAGTGTTTGAATCTTGTTGTTGATCACGCGGTGGCTTTGCGGAACGCCATAGGTGGTATCAATGATGGCGCGCAAATGCCAGCAGTCGGTGGGCATTTGCATGGAAAACTTGTAAGGCGGCAATTCCGCATCGCCCAGCGTGGTCATGGCCAGCGTAACCGTGGTGAACGGCCACTCGTGGAACACCATCATGTAATCCACGGCACGGTCAAAGGCAATTTCCACCGAATTGCTTTCGTCACTGCCATCATTCAGGTTGATCAGTGTTCCGTTGCCGGTGGCAGAGAGCGCGCGATTGATGATTGTGGTCTTGTCCATGGCGCGAAAGATGTTCCCCTGTCAGCGCACCCGCAACGCACAGCCAAAAATAGAAAAGCGGGGAGCCGTGCCTGCACCCCGCCTTTCAAAAGCTGGAAGTGTTACCTTCCGGCTCCCCTACTGGTCATCCTCGTCACCCGATGGAGGCGAAGCGGGCGGAGAGAATGACGGAGTGGACGGTTTACCAAATTTCTTGGCTTTCTTGACAAGCTTCTTGACGGCCTTGGCCGTAGAAGATTTGCCGGGCTTGTCCGACCATTCCTCAGGCCACTTGTCGCAGGCGTCCTTGAGATCGCCCTTGTACATATCATGTGTGCTGGTCACACCGTCCTTGGTGTAATAGCCCTTAACCAGTTCTGGCATTGCAGACTCCTGTCAATTCAAAAGCATATTTCCACGCATAAATCCGGCGTGAAATCCGGAAACTCAGTTATCAGCTGACCGGAGCAATCCATGCGTCGAAGGTGATTGACGGCGTGGTGCCGGCCGCAACCAGGCGCATGCGCGCATAGTCGAGCAGGATGGAACCCGCGACCACATTCTGGAACGGCAACTCATAGCGCCCGATGATCGAATCCACCGTGGCGCCGCCGAGCAGGACTGTCGAATCCCCAAGCTGCAGATGCCCGAGGATATGAACGTTGGAAGCCATGGTGGCGGAGTCGGAACCCTGCAGATAGAGGTCATAAAGCTCATTGCCCGTTGACACATCAACGGCCGTGACGTTGATCACCAGCACCGTATCCATGCGGCCCGGTCCCAATTGGTAGATGACATCAGCCGCGGCAAACTGGATATTGCCGGTCGCGGTGAGCGTCAGGTCTTCCGCAAACATCAGGTTGCGGTCGACGTTGTAGTGCTTTCTTGGTGCGATGCCGGACATATGAGTCTCCTTAAAGTCCCCTAATTCAGAATTACGCTACGATGGTGGCCTTGGTGTTTGAGGTGAGCCGCGCCCCGGAGCGCGGATGCACCGTTGCAATGCCCCAGTCCCACTTCGCATGGGTCGAGAGGAATGGTTGGCCCTGCAACTGGCCTTCGTCACGAACCGCAAGTGCCGTGCCTTCCACCAGGAAGCAGCGCTCATCGGTCTTGTCGAGGCTCACGCAGTAGATTGATCCGGTGACGGCGGCACCGCCACCCGACGCCACTTCGTTGAAGTCGAGCAGCAAGGGCGAATCGTCGGGCTCATAGCCGTAGAGGATTGGAATGCCCGCCAGCTTGGTGACGATACGCCCCAATTCCTGATCCATGCCCTGCATGAACTGGTTGTTGGTCAAGGTGGGCGAACGAGCGGCCGCATCGACAAAGGCCATCAGGTCATAAGGGAAAATCCAGTGCGTCGGCTTGTTCACACTGCGTCTCACGATGTCGAGGTTCTGCAGCGACAAGGCCGCTCCACCCGATAGTGCAGAATTGTGGAACAGTGATTTGGCAAGCACGGTAAAGCGTTTCTTGAACCCGCTGGCTTCGCGCGGATCAGCATCACCGTCGCCATTGATGATGACACGGCTTGCGTTCTGGGCCATGGCGATCATCTTGGCCCGCTCCTGGCGATAGCGGCGCTCAGGGCCTGCCATATCGACAAGGGCGCGGTCAACCTTGATGTATTCGTCCATCAGGTAAACGCCTTCCTCGCCCATGTCGAACTTGCCGGTCGATTCATGGCCAGCCTCGTTGAAGGCGCGCTGGGCGACGGTCGGCAACTGGGTCAGGCGTTCAAAGCGGAACTTGCCCTTGGTTGCGGCCCGGATCGGCATTGCGGCCAGTAGGTCCGAGGTTTCGGTGAAGGTTTCGATGAACACGCGCTCAAGCGAACCTTCCTCAAGGCCCTTGGCATATTCGGCGAGTGTTACTGCTTGGGCATAAACTTGAGCAATCATTTTAGTCCCCTATTTCCCGCCGCAATCACGCGGCCTTCTGTGATTTGGTGTGGGCGTAGTGAATTTTTTCAACCGGACTCATGGCGGCATAGTCCGGCTTGCCGGAAGCGCCAGAACCTGGAATTGGCGCCGAAGCGATGGTGGAGCGCAGCAGCGCTTCGTAGCTTTCAACCTGTTCAGCCGTGACCAGTCCATTGATCAGGGGTGCTGCACGCTCGCCCAGCCGCCCGGTCAATGCGGTTTTCACCGCGTCGATACGGGCTTGGCCAGTATCGCCGAGCTTGGTGCGCTCAGCCGCGAGGTCAGCCTTGAACTGGGTAGCCTTGGAAATTTCGGCCTGAGCCTGGATAGCCACAAGCTCATTCACCATGCCCTGCGTGGCGTTGTGCTTCTTGGCCCATTCCATGACCGGCTTGGCCATCGGATGATCGGGGCCAACCTCGACTTCCATGCCCTCAGGCACTTTCACATCGGGGCTCAGTTCAATCTTGTAAGTTCCGTCCTTTGGAACATCCTGTTGCCGGACATCAAACTCAGCCTTGAAGGCGCGAAGGGCGCCTACTTCTGAATTGAGTTCAGGCCATTTGACCGAATTGGTCTTGGCATCCCACAGCCGGTCATCCAGCCCTTCCGGCTTGGTTGAAGCCGCGGGAGCAGCCGGTGCAGCAACAGGCGGAGTTGCGTTAGGCGTCGGGGGTGTAGCGGGGGCCGCGCCGTCGAGAGGCGAGCTTGCTGATGGCAATGCCGCCGCGGGCTCCGGGCTCGCCGAGGCTGGCGCCGCTGGCGCTGCCGAAGCTGATTCCGCTACTTGGTAAACTGGTTTCGGTAGTAACACGTTCAAATTCCTCACGGCCAATTTCAATCAAATCGTGAGCCAATTTCCTGCGTCCCCACTCAGCCTGCAACGCACAGGCATCAACCAGCCGCGGCGCAACCATTTCACGCACGTTTTCCAGCGCTTCCAGCAGCATTTTGCCATCGCCGGGAGAAGGCGCGTCCCTGAGAATCCGGCCCAGCGCTTCCCTCACTGCAGGCTCGATAAAACTGCGTTTCATTGGGTCCGTCCTGCTGTATTGGTGGCAACATTAATGTCGCCTTGCGGAATGAGTTTTTCCAGCAGCTCTTTCAACTGAGCCGCATCATTGAACACCACAATTTCGTCGCCCAGCTTCTTTTTGATCTTGGCAAATGTCTCAGGCGCGTTGAGCAGGGCCTGGGCCTGCAGCCCGCCGAAGGTCTGGACAATCTCAAGCAGCCGAACCGCAGTCTGTACTTCCTGCCATTCCTGCCCCTTGACCGCGGGATTGTAAGGTTCAAGCGTTCCGGCCGCATCCGGCAGCTTGGCGATCTTGCCCTGGCTTTGCAGGATGAACTTGAAGCGGTTGAAATAGGCCATCGGCCCATCACGCCAGAAGCGTTGCCCAACCAGGCCAATGCGCTTTTGCATCTCCACCACCTCGTCAAGCCACTGGCTTGCGGTGGGAGGAGTTTTCCCCTGTTGCTCGGGGCGATCGACAAACCAAAGACGGCGCACCGCCTTTTCCAGATCGGCCCAGGTAATGAGCGTGGTATTCACGTCGCCCTCGAAATAGAGCGGAATGAACTCATCCTTGAGGGTGCCAGCGGCGTGCGGGTACGCAGTACCTGATTGAATCCCGCCCTCAAAATTGATCACCCCGTCATTGGGATAGGAAAAGCTGGGGCTTCCCGCCTGGTCCGCCCGGTCCTGCACCAGGCCCGACAAAGTATCCAGAACCCGTAAGTATGGCAGAGCCTTGAGCGCCGGGCCGTCGCCCCATGGCGAATCCGGATTTGGCGACCATGGCGTTACGACACACGGGCAACTGCCTTCCCCCACCAGTGTCTCGTAATGCACGAAGGTTTTTTCCACCGTGACCACATAGTACCATTCCTCAGTCCCCATGTTGTCCCAGTTGCGCCAAAGCCCGCGCGTCAGTTCCATTTGCTGGGTCGGCTGATTCTTGGCTTTGGCCGCTATCTTGTCCGGAATTTTTGCAGCCAGTGTGCCGAGATTGGCCGCAAGATCGCGCCCCATGACCTGTTCCACGACAAAGCGCGGCCCGATCTCGCCATCGGGGCCCAGGTCGATTTCCAGCTTGCGCAGCGGAATCGCACGGCATGTAGGCTGCTTGTGCAGCCGGCCCTCGTCAATCCACAGGGCCACAACGCCAATGGACAGGTCAGGCTCAAAGCCCTGGTAAGCCACCGCATCAAAATTGGAACTGCGAATCGTCGATAAGACAAGCTTGTCATCCTTCTCAACCTGGTCCTTGATTTGATCCCAAAGCTCGTCAGGCAGCGCCGATTGCCCGCGCTTCACCCACGGAAAATTCGCCGGCATGAAGGTATTGATCACCAGCCCCGCAAAATCCTGCGAACAGTCCATGCCCACCGTTGTCTGCAACTCGGCGACATCATCGGGCACTGTCTTGCGGTTGTAGGAATATTGCGACTGGACTTCTCTGGAACGGCGTGGATTGGTGAAGAAATAGCCCTCCATCAGATCCTGCACAATGTACTGCTTGCGCTCGCGTGCCTTGCCAAGCCGCTCCTGGCAATCCTTGGCCCAGTCCTCGCCCTTGCGCGCGGGCGCCACTGCTATTGCTGGTTTTGCCACTTACAGTCCCTTGCCGCCAGCCATGCCGGCCACGCCGTAACGCGACACCAGCTCGCGTGTGCGTGTGCCGATATTGTCCTGAATGGCGCCTATCTTCGTGGCCAGCGCCTCGGCCGCAATTCGCTTCTGTTCCTTCTCCATCGCCTTTTGCTGCTTGGTCTTGCCGCCGAAAGCCGTTGTGACCACATCGCTCATGTCAATCTCCTGCGATGACAATTTCACCACCGTTCGCCATACAATCCCTGAAAAGCCCATCGGGTAGCAACGCACAGGACTTGAGCCCTATCACATGGGCGGTGAGCGGCACGCACCACAGGCCCCAGCCAAGCCCTTTCGCCATGCGCGCCGGCATCTTGACCACCACCGCGCCGTCACTTGCCTGGCCCAGAAACCAGTCGGCATCCTCATCGGGGCAAAGCGTTACCGCCGAACCCGAAAGAGCGGCATATTCCACAAACAGCCAGCATTTCCGTTCCTCTATATAAGAGACGGCCAAGCAATGATGAAAGCGCCCCGGCATCCAGTTGAGAAGCCGATGCTTCGACCTTCTCTTGAAAACCACAAACCATTCCTGTGGAATGATGATCACTGCCCAACCCGCCGCCTCGAATGGATATGGCGCACCACAACCGGCATCGGCCGCGACCCGATATGCCCCGGAATATTATAGGCCGAAGTCATCGCCCGCCCCTCGCCCGCGCCCAGAAGCATGTACTCAAGCGCGTTGCACGGATGTGAGAATCTATTCTTGTCAGGTTGATCCGTGTACCGATTGGTTCCCGCGACCTTCCTGTAGTGATAACCTCCCGCCGCTCCCATCACCAGAACCCGGCAACGCTTTGAGAATAAAAGCCGCGGCCTGCCATCCCTCATTTCATTCAGCACCGTGGACACCACATCGACCCTTGTCTGGATATTGTTATCCTTCACCGGGGCGGCCTGAATCTCAATGCCGTTCGCCCGGTAAATCATCATTGCCGTCTTGTCGTCATTCTGCCCGCGGTCCCGGCCTTTCGGATCGCCCCATGCCCTGATCTCATGCCCCGGATAATGCTGCATCAGGAATTTCCTGACCATGGGCGCAAAAGAACTCGTGGCAATATCCTTGGCAACCATCTCGTATTGAATGAACCACCGGTCATTGATGCATTGGCCGAACACCACCCCCGGCATCCGCCCGAAATCAAACCCGGCAAATACCGGATGATTGGGAATAATATCCAGTTCCCGTTGCGCCACATGCACTTCATGGACAAACTCGGGCCACACCTTCTTGCCGCCAACCCGCGGAATAATCCGGTTCATCAGGCGTGAATCAATCCATGCCTTGGTCTTGCCCTTCACCTGGCCCTGATAATAACCCTCAACCAGCCATTTCAGATTCTCCGCCTCAGGATTGATCTTGTACTCCTTGACCGTCTTGCCATCGTCGCCCTTCACCTCAATCAGCGCCGGAGGCTGCACCAGGTAGCACCAGTTGGGAGGCCTGGTATATTCAGCCATATCCTCAAGCGCCACATCCTCAGGCGGCGGGACTTCCTCCATCAGCGCCGGCAACCAGTGATCCTCAGGCGGAGCGTTCAAATCCGCCAGTATCCCGTACCATGTCGGATCCGCAACCGAGCGCGGCGGATAGCGCCCGCAACGCGACATCGCCTCGTCGAAAATCTCTTTCGATGAAAACTCCACTTCGTTGAAAAACGCACCCGTTATCTCAAACGACCGCAGCTTGCCTATCGCATCGTCGTCATCAAGGCCTATGAAATAAACCTCCATGTCAACATCGCCGACCCTGATGTGATGATAATACGGCTTGGTCCGGATCATCTTCCCGTACAAATTCTCCGGAAACCAGTTCAGCCACGTCTTGATCGTCGTCGTCTCAAGCGCCGGATATGAATCACGCGCCACAAGCCACCTCGACATCCGGACCCCATCAAGCCCCGGAGCCTGCTCGCATGAAATCTGGAACATCTTCTGCATCGCCGCCGATGAAGTCCCCGAACCAATCGGACCCCGGATAATCGAAACCGGCGACCGGTCAATCAGATAGGCCGCCAAATACGGCCCGTCCGGTTCATAGATTTTTCTTTGGTGTTCATCGAGTTTAATTTGGGTCATACAGCGCGACCAAATTCCCCGTGCTGTTGCATCGAAGCGGCGGAATAGGCAGCATGTGCCGCGAGCGCAGTGTTGAACCGGCCGAGGTACTTTCGTTTTCCATCGGTCATGATTTCGGCGCGGAACTTCCCGCGTGCCTTATCGAAGATGACACCCTTGAACCCCGACTGATTATCCTTGTGGCGCGGCACATTTTTGAGATTTTGCCCCTGGGTAGCTTCCCGCAAATTGGAAAACCAGTTGTGAGAGGGGTTCAAGTCCTCATGGTCAATTCCAGAAGGTGGCCACTCGCCCTTCACATAAAGCCAAGCCAGCCGTTGCGCGTAGTAAGTCACGCCATCAATGCCTATGACGATGTAACCTTTCTTGTTCGTGGAGCCAGCAACGTCCCCAGCTTTCACGTTTGACCACATGGAACAGCACCAAACAAAAATTCCAGTGTCCGAATTGTAATCCAGAACTTCGCGCAAGCGCTCAACTGTCAACATATCAATCTCCCGTGTTCATCCAACAGAATTTGCGTCATGCTTCCACCGGATTGTTAACGACCACAAACGTCAAGTCATCCTGCAAAACCTCAACCCGGCACCATGGACACGGCAAAACCCGATCCGGCCTCGCATCGTCATAGTCACAGCGCGGCGGTCCAGCGCAAATAATTATCCGTGGCGGCTCATCGCTCATTCCTGGGACCGCCCAGCCGCAATGTCAGCCACAAGCATATGCAATCCCGCTACCAACCGCGTCTGAGGCGCCCGCGCCGTCGTATCCCACCACCGCGACGTATCGATATCCTCCGACCCATTCTCAGCAACCAATACAATCCCAACCGCAAAATAATTCCCCGTCCGCGCATGAGCCAACGCACTGTTCAAAACTTCAACAACACGCTGCGCATCACCCTCAATCCGCTCCGCAGCAGCCGGACAGCCCGGAAATATCAAAACCTCAGCGCTCATCCCAAACCCTCAACCATCAGCTTTCCACAAAAAAAATATCCAAACCCATCCCCAAACGATTTCAGAAAAAATGCCGTGCTTGATGTAGGAGCTGTGATTTTTCATCCCGTTTTCCCCCCACGTCCCGCTCACACGAACGCTGGCAAACTGGGGGGAGGGGGGATGTCGCAAATGACACATGATGAGGGCTGAAAGGCTGTTCTGACACCTCAACGTAGGAACAGCCCAAGCATAAGTCACTGATCTGGCTCTGGTTTATTCATTGCACCACTCAGCTGCAGTATCTGCTTGGCCTGCTGGCTGTGTTGGCTGATGTCGCAAATGTACCCTGGCTGCACCAACACATTGACACTTATACGGCCATTCGCGCCGCCTTCGTCGTAATCCTTCTCAAGGAACTTCATGGCCTCGATAACCACCTTGCCACCAGAATATTCATCTTCCCGCAGCGCAATTGCTTTGTGGATGTTCTTATGTCGTTGTCCGATTCTCAGTACCTCACATTGCACTTTGTAATACTTGAGGACTTCTGGGATTTTGAGTTTCTGATATAGCCAGTTATCGGAGATGCCGACTTGTTCGGCTGCTTCTGGACGTGTGAGGCCATCGAACACCATTGCTTCGATTGCACGTCTGATGCGTGGGGTAACGGTTTTTGTGATGAGGTGAGGCTTGCGGCCTGATGCCAAGGCGGTGATGTGGGACTGGTTGTGAGCGGCAAGATTTGTTGGCACTGCTGACCTGTTGATGTGATGCACGCGGGAGAGGGAGTATCCCTAAGACGCGGTTTTTGCTTTTTTTGATTTGAGTCGCAACGCACAGGCATTGGCTGGTATTGCTCCTGAAATATGCCCTCTATAACCTGTTGTTTAATCAGGATGATTTAGCATCTGGTACCATGACGTCGGAATAATTGGCTGCAACTGGACCCATTGACACGCTGGTTGCTGGTGATTTGCATTGCACATCGTTTGATATCAATGACTTAGCATGGTCACACGTAACATTACCTTACATGCGGATTTACATTAATGTTAGCCAAGGCTCAACCTTACATGCGTAAAGTATCAGGCTCCTTTGCACACTTTAACCCTTAGTCACCAAGAGCCCCGATTGCCTGATTGATCAATTCATCAATTATTAGCACCATTATAATGCATTTGGCCTATTGTTTAGCCCCATTGTAAATAATGCTTGACATTCTATTTGTTTTGCTTTAATGAGGGTTTCAGGGTGTGCAAACCCTCAATTTAAACTTTGGAGCAATCAAATGAAGTTTGACCCAGACTACAAGCCGAAACGCGACAAGTTAAGCCCAACCACTGCAGCCATGATGGATAAGGTATTCTACTCGCGGCGATCGGCTGGCCTAAACGTCCAATTCATCAACAACGGCGCATTGGACGAATGGTCCTATGCTGACATAGCCTCACGGGACAAATTCATCGCGGCATTGAAGCGCAAGAATTATGAATATGCTGTTTCGGCGGTGCAATCATGAAGCTGAACACCGAGACACCCTCAGCCATGCTGCAGGAAGCCTTCCACATTCCGTATGACGCCTATCAACTGGACCTGTGGCAGCACCTCATCCTTGGGGTTCTCATTGGCGCCGGCCTTGCCTTCATGGTGGCCTTTGCCTTGCTGGCAGCCCATCAGGTGCAACAATGAAGCGCTCTCCCGACATGAGCCGCGCCCAGTTCCGAGCCGCATTGAAGGCGCGCGGAATGCGGCAAGTTTTATTATGGATCGAATTGCCCGACAAGAGCGCCAGTATTGGTATGCGGCTCAACATGAACGGCAAGGTCAATTACCGCGCCTCATTGGCCAAGGCCATACGCGAAGCCGAGAAACCCGCCAATTGACCCCATCGCTTGCCCGTGGACCCCAGATCACGGGCATACAATGGCGCCAAACGGAACCATTGATAGCGCTGGGAGAGCGTGCAAGCCCTCCCAGCATATCCACCACAACCTTAAACTTTGGAGAAAAAGACAATGACAGACACTTTGGAAACTACCATGAACGCTTACGAAATGAAACAAGAGGCTCGTCGGCAACGGCTCCTAGGCCGGGCCGACAAGCTCGACCGCATCGCAACAGCCCGCTACAAGGCGGCGCGCGCGATTGGGGACAATATCCCATTCGGCCAACCTATCTTGGTAGGCCACCACTCGGAAGGCCGCCACCGGAGCGACCTTAAGAAAATCGACAACAACATGCGAAAGTCCTTTGAGGCCACCGAGGCAGCAAAGCGGGCGCGCGGGAAGGCCCACGGGATGCAATACGCCGGTATTTCATCGGATGACCCAGACGCGCCCGACAAGATCAAGGAGAAGATTGCCAAGCTAGAAGCGCTACAAGCCACCATGACGGCGGTAAACAAGGTGGTGAGAGCCTTCTATAAGCATGGGAACCGTGCCGAAAACAGTGATGATGATTTGGCTAGATACTTTGAGAAGATGGCCGAGGCCGGAGTCAATAAGGCCCATGCCCGCGAATTGCTCCACCCATCTTGGGGAACCCATGTCGGGTTTGAGGCCTACCAGATGAGCAACAACAACGCAAATATTCGACGCTACAAGGACCGCTTGGCCCAGGTTGAGCGGAACGCCCAGCGCGAACACAAAGAAACCCCAATCGGCAACTCCGGCGTAACTCTCGTGGAGAACGTCGAAATCAACCGGCTGCAACTCGTATTTCCGGGAAAGCCTGCAGCGGAGGTGCGGACAAAACTAAAGCAATCTGGGTTCAGATGGAGCCCAACCGAGGGAGCATGGCAGCGCCAACTATCAAACAGCGCCAAGTATGCCGCCCAAGAAATTGTAAAAGCACTTTGAACCCTGAGGGCGGGAGCAATTCCGCCCTGTTAATTTTTTCGACCAACTTGGAGGATCCGAGAATGAACCGACACGAGAAGGCCAAGGCATGGCGCAGGGAAAACGGACTCAGCCAAAGAGAGCTTGGGCAACTGGTAGGCTGCTCCCTGCAAACCGTGTTCAACATGGAGAAAGGACACTTGCCAAACGGCCGGCCGATTGATGAGCAGGCTTGGACCCGTTACCGGATGGCTTGCGCCGGCCTTGCGGCTGGCCAGCAGGCGTGGGACTGGGAGCCGGTGGCCTTTGTGCCGGTGCAGGCTTCTTAGCCTTCACAGCCTTCCCCAGAGGCTTGGGGGCCACCCTCATCCAGCGATGTTCCTTTGGCTGGAGCGGCAGCGGCATCTGTTCCACTCCCTCGCGCTCCAGAGGCTTGACAACAATCACCACGCCCAAGGCCTGCATCAGCAGCGGCAAGCTGATAGGACCAAGACCGCGCCCCGAAGTGTGTTTCCATGCCTCAAGTTTTGAAGTGTAGCCTTCATGCAGCCCCGACAGGTAATCAACCTCGCGCTGATCCATGCCAAGGTCATGGCGCCTTTCAATCAAGGCGGCAATCAACTCGTCATAATCTCGGCAAATTAAACCGTCCGGTCCCAATTCCTAAAACACTTTCTGGCACGAAAGCAGTTGCAACAATTCACTTAATCCCTAGGCTGCATCAAGGATCCATCAGCGGCCAAAAACGCATTGGGATATTTCACCTTTGCCTTCACCAATGCGGCCTCCCTTGTTTTCCACCAGGCAGCACGTTTTTTGTGTTCAGCCTCAGCAGCAAGCCGCAACACTTCCGCAGCCGCCAATGCCTTCTCCTGCTCAACTCTCAGGTTTTCCTCAAGAATGATACGATCACCAGCCTTGACCACATCGGCAACCGTTGGAAGGAAGTTGCAACGCGCTGGAATCCCTGTCCTCAAATCGCACAGCTTGACCAGCACCCATTCCGGAAAGGTGGCCAGAACATCAATCACATTGACGATATATTCAGGCGGAGCCTTCCCGTAATCCGGGTAGCAGGAGAAGATCATCCTCGCCGCTTTCTTGGCCGCGTCTTGCGATGTAGTCCTCAGCTTGTTGGACGGAGTCGCGGAGGGAGTTTGGTTTTGAGGAAGGTTTTTGTGGGCCACTTGATTTTTTCCTGTCGTCTGCGGCTCGCTTGAGCCAATTGCGGAGTGCTGCCTGCCAATCCCGTTTGATCGAAACCTGGCCAGTGGCTGCGTTGGCCCAATCCCTGAATTTTTCGATTTCATCGGTCAAATCAAATTCGGATAGGCCACGATTACGCGCCATTTCCAAGATATTTGGCAATGGAACGAAGTCGGCTGGAAGCCTTGTTCCCCGTGAAACAGAGGGTTTTGAAGGCTCGCGTGCGTTCTGTTGAATATTGGAGGATGATGAGAGGGGCGATGAGGGGGTTGTAGTAATAGGGGGTGTGGGGGAAAGAGAAGAAGGGGGAGAAGCGGGGGGAGAAGAAGGAACCGTTGGTTCATCAGTGTCGCGCGACTGTAGCGCGACTGTAGCGCGACTATCTGCCATGCGCAGCCGATCAGCCTCACGCTTGCGTGCCACCAGAATCTCAGCAGGCGTTGGTTTAGTATCAGCTTCAATGGAGCGCACCACACATAAAAGCGCTTCGCCGGACAATCCGGCGTTCATCAGCAATTCAAGTGTGGCCGCTGAAATCACCCCTTGGCCTCCAATCTCTCAGCCATGGTCCGAAACTTGCGCTTGTCCCGAGGCATTTGTTGCCGTGTGGCGAATTTTCGCTCGCCGCGCTTGCGGTAGTTCACACAGGCTTTGGCCAGGACATCGGACCATTCTGCATTGGACCAAACAAAGCGGGGATCTTCCGGCATTTGGAGAGGTGGGCGATCCTCGACACTCCACTCCTTGGTCATGCGGTTAAACACAAGGCAAGGTTCCAGACTCACGCCAGTCATTTCGCCATCCTCTTTCGCGCCTGAATGTGTTTTGCCTCTTTGCTGTCATCGCCGGACATGGGAGGCCGCTGCTTTTCTGCGACATGGCCAATGGGCCACATGGTCGTAACCGTCGCGTCGTTCGGGCCATAAGCGAATTTGAACACCATTCCGCCCATCTCGATTTGGGCAGCGCCGGCCTCGGCCGCGGGTTTCAGCTTGTCGTGCAGCCTCCTGCGGAAGTCAGCCACATCGACGCCCAGCATCCGCTCCATGTACCGCAGCAGCACATGGTCAGTGATACGAAAGTGGAAAACCTTCTTGGTCATCTGAAGGTCGCTCCGATATGACGGCTGAGGGGCAGCGGGATCTTGGCAAACATAGCGGATGCCATCTTGCGACCGGGGGATTTGGAACCGAGTTGCGCGGCCCCGTCCTGAAACCAGCTATCACCTTTTCCGTTATTTCTTCGGCCAGAGAGTCCGGGTTGTTTTATTCCATGCTCAATGGCGTGAAGTGACGCCTTTGCTGTTTCGTCATAGTGCTTGTCTCGCCAGCCCTTGGAAATTTGCCGCACGCTGGCGGTATGCTCCACCGAAGCGCTCTGGAAAGACTTTCCAGAGCCGTCAAAGCGAAACTTTGGCACCTTCACGGCCTTGAGCGTTGCTGGCATCAGCGCCGGCACATCACCCCACAAATGAAATGATCCAAAGTTCCAGCGCGACCGTCCGACCCATGGAATGGCCCCACGCACATTCTCAACCACCATCGGGACATGCCTGCCCGCCGCCAAGCTGGCTTCTGCCTGTATGCGAAAGCAGGCGTTGAACAGCCTATTGAGATTGACAAGGCTTTCTCCGGTCGTGTCGGCACGGATGGCCGCCGCCTTGGCCTTGGCCAGCTTCCACGGCATCGCCATGTAGCTGTATTCCTGGCAGGGCGGCGAGGCCACAATCAGCGTGGCATCCCTGAACTGAGAACCATGCAGCGTGAGAACGTCTTGAATTACAAGCTGGGCGGGGTAGCGATGATCGCCATATGCGTGCTGTTCGATGTCGAAGCCTATTACATCGTAGCCTTCGGCAATGAGGCCATCCGTCCAGCCGCCAAGGCCGCAGAAAAGATCAATAGCCAAAGGCTTTTTCATGCCACCTCCAGCGAATAGAACTGCACCTCGACACGCGGATTCGGGCTGTAGCGCTTGATGCAATAAAGGTCCGAAACTTGGGCATCATCGACAAAAGCAATACCGTTCATCGCATCAGCACAAATCTTGGCAACATTGTCCACGTCCGGTTTTTTGGTGACAGGCAGGCGTTCACTTTCAGCACTCAGCCGCAGCGCCTTTTTCATGGATTTCGGAATTGGGAAATATGCCCGGATAGACAAGCGAATCGGCCCCACCATCGGCTCACCCTTGTAAGCCTCAGAGCAGCACATCTTAACCAGCGCCTCATAGTTCACAGTCTTTTCCGGCGTGTACGAGGCCATGAATTTGCCGCGCCGTGCAAAGCGGGCACGCCCCTTGCCAACGGGGATTCCAGGGATTGTGAATGAAATCGTTTCAGTCATGGTGCATCACCATGGCCTTGCGCAGTTCCGGCACCGAAACCCGCTTGCGCCGGTCAATCAGGATTTTGTGCTTCTTAAGGTAAGCCCAGATGTTCTCATGCGCACAGCCAACAGCATCAGCTATTTGCCGAAGCGTGGCGCCATCAGCAGCCATCTTGCGCACTGTGGCGTCATGGTCTCTAACCATGGGCAACCTCGTAATCAGAGGCGCGCTCAAGGAGTTTACGACACGGCCCAAGCCAGCCAAACAACGCCACGCCTTTGAACCGGTCAGGCATCTCAAAGCCTTTGCGCCAAACCAGCCAGCAATAAGCGGTGGCACTGCCACCGCTTCCCTCAAGCCTGCCCTTCACCATCGTTACCCGTTCGGTGAATTGAAAAATCATCGGCGGATGCTTGGAAAAAAGTCGCTGATAGCGCCCAACACCCTCAAGGAAAGACAACCGCACCAGCATGGCAACGCCATCCAGCGCAATATCAAGCGCGCGCTCCACAAATTGCTCAGCCAGCCGAAAAGGCGGATTGCTGATAACCCAATCGATGTTTTCAAAGAGAGGCTCACCAGGCATCAGAAAGTCGTGAGTCTTGACACTCTTCACATGGGCATGAACATCGCTGGCATGGACAACAACAAAATATTCCCGCAGCGCCTTCACCATATCGCCATTGCCGCATGCCGGCTCCCAGCAGCTTTTGTGTTTCAGGTCAATGTCAGCAATCAGCAAAGCCTCGCACAGGGCCCGTGTGGCCCAAGGCGGAGTTGGGAATAGATCCAAACTATCCTTGGGCTCTTTCCGTTGCGCCATGACGGCGGATGAAGTGTTCTGCGACACGGGCAGCTACGTCAGGCAGCTCTCGTGTGTTCCGGAAGCGGCCCAGCACCAGGCTCGTTGAAATCCTCAGCCGCGGGTTCGCCGCCAAAGACTTCGTTCTCAGGAGGTGAAGCAGACTCGCTTTCCATCGGCAATTCAGGCTCATCAGCGTCAGCCTTGGCCTCTTCAACTGTACCAAAATACTCTTGCGGATCAGCCAGAATGAGCATTGCCGCACCCTTGCCGTGTTGTGCCAGCTTGTTGATATTGTCCACACTGGACGCGGAAATAGCCTCAATCTTCACCGCTTTATCGACCGTGAATTTACCGACTGAAACCAGAAGATTTGGAAAATCCTGCTTTACCAGCAGCATGACGGTTTGAGAAACCAGAAACTTTGCCGCATTCTCGCAGGCATCAATTTTGTATTCCTGATCACGCTGAGAGAGCTTTGACCACGGCGTTTCCATCGAACGGATATGGGTGAGCAGCATGTCACGCACATCGCATACCAGCGTATCTTCATGCACTTCTGAGATTTGTTTTAGCACGGTGGGCCTCCACAGTTGGGGTTGAGTTGTGACAGGGGCAAAAAGAGATCAGGACGCAACTTGCGACGGGTAATCTTCCCGCGCGTTGCAATTTCAACCCCAACCGCAACTTCGGCAGAGATAGGCGTTGCACCACGCAGCATTCTGGAGATGGTTTGCTGGCGAACCCCAGCCACGTCAGCCAATAGCTTTTGACCGCCGCAAATCTTGATGGCGCGCAGAAGCAAAGGGTTCTTCACCGCATTTGAAGTCTTGCTCATAACACTTGCTTAACACCATATAGTGTTTTATGCAACACTCTCTAAAGAGTTTTGTGTCAGTACGCGTAAAGGTGTAAAATGCAAGATATGGAAAGCATCGGAACACGAGTTAAATCAAAACGTAACGCCCTAGGCTGGAACCAAGAAAAATTGGCAAAAGAGGCCGGTGTCAGTCAGGGAACCATCGACAAAATCGAAAATGACAGGTCGCAGAAGTCTAAATTCCTGCCCGAAGTTTTTGTCGCGCTGGGATTGCCACTAGAAGACCTGGCATCGAAAAGCGACATTTCCAAAACTTTGGGAATGATGCCCCTCACAGCAAAGCCGTCGCACATGACCCCGATATTCGGCACCGCAGAGGGCGGAAACGGCAACATTCAAATCACCACAGACCCAGTGGAATACATCCCCACGCCTCACCCGTTGGCCAATGTTCCCGGCGCCTATGCTGTCATTGTGAGCGGCGAATCAATGGTGCCATCGTTCCGGCCAGGTGATATTGCGCTGGTTCATCCCTACATGCCGCCAAGGCCCGCAGTAGATGTAATCCTGTATAAAAACCGCGAGGACGGCGATTCCATGGTCATCATCAAGCATTTGAGCAGGCTCAAACCGGACAAGTGGATACTTGAACAGTGGAACCCAGCAAAAAGTCTCGAACTAAGCCGGACAGAATGGCCGAGATGCCACGTCGTTATTGGGAAATATTCAAAGTGGTGAGGACCAAATGGAGAAGGTGGATTTGATTTACACCGAAAACGCTCCGGTGGAACTGCAACTGTACATGCAGCAATATGAGGCCATTATGACGGCAAATGGCGAACGAGCGCGGGTCAAGCCCTATATAACGATTGCCACATTCACAGGGGCCTTTATCTTTGGCGTGTCGCTTATGTCTAACGTACTTGGGGCAACAGTCATCCCGGCAATAAGTCTTTTGGCAACTATCGGCGGTGGCCTCTGGCTTCATTTCAGCAAGCAAACTGAACGCCAAGCGTTGCGAAAGCTGCTTGACCTAGAATATTTTTTCAAAGCTAAAGGCTTCACAATATTGCAGATTCCGGTAGCCGGAGCCGCAATTTTTCCAAATCCATAGAGTAATTACACTAATTGGTGTTGACACAAATACTCTATAAGGTGTAAGGCTTCTCCCATATTCGGAGAGAGGTCCCCGTGCAACAGCCAATCGTCATATCCGGCAAACCAGCAGCAGTCTTAGCTGAGTTGCGAGCCATTATTGCGGCTCGCAAGCCTGAGCCCAAGGTCATCTACCGGACCACCATCATCACTCCCAGCATGTACGTCTTTAAGCGCGTTCCCATCGTCGGGAGCGTGCCGGCCAACCTGTTCTAACCCCCGCCACAGGTCATGTGGTCAACCAAGGAGACTAAAATGAAAACTCTGATCTTCCTCGCAACACTGGCTCTTTTCGTCAGCCCTGCAATGGCCGGAGAAAAGGGCGGCTGTCAAAGCTGCACCAAGTCAGTGTCCGTCACTGTCAGCACAAGCAATGGCGGAGACAAGCTCGACACCATGCTGGGCTGCAACCCGGCAATCTCGAATTGGGTCAATGCCAGCCCTGTGACGTGCCCAATGCGCGGCTCAGGCCCACAGGCAACAAGTCGCTCAGTAACGAGCAACTTTGATGTCGAAGTGCCTTGCCCGAAGCCAACGCGCAGCCGCGGCAAGAACAGCTAACGCCAAAGCCTGTCCGCGTTGCCCACAATCGCGCGGACACACTTTAGCGTTTCAACAGGAGAAGTAGATGACACTTCATTTGCCAACACACGATCAGGTCTTGGAGAGCCTCTATCACCTGAGTGAGGCCAGCAAGAAAGCTACTGTTGCGTACTATTTTGAGGGCCGTGGCCACGACGGCAACACTTACAAAATGGACCTCATGGACAGCATGAGAGCAGCGGCGAAAGCACTTGGCTTTGATTTGGTCTCAATCCCGCAGCCGCCAACCCAACAGGAATTGAAATAATGGAACTTATTTTCTCAGCCTCTCTAGCAATCGCCCTGATCCTTACGGTGTGGATGATAACGAGGGATGCGAGGTCATGACGCATACGGCAACACCTTGGCGTGCGTGGGGCAATGATATTCTTGCCGATGACCCAAACGGCGATGATGTTTGCGTTGGGGTGGCTGGAAAGCAATCCGGCCTGATAAACTTGCTCAGCATTCCACGGCGCGAAGAAATCAGGTGCAACGCCGCCTTCATAGTCAAGGCAGTGAATGCCCATGACGAACTGGTGCAGTGGGCCAACATGCTCGAAAAAACTCTCGTTTACAACATCAAGAAACTTGAAAGGGCAGGCGATGATGAGGGCGTGCGCCTTCAATCCTTCACGTTGGCCATGGTGCGCGAAACACTCGCCAAGGTGCAATCATGAGCAAAGACACAGGCGGGCCAGCGTTTCCATTTCCACCACTTTACGGTTCGGACGGTTGCGGCATTATGGAAGGCAGCAACGGCATGACCTTGCGCGATTGGTTCGCGGGACAGGCTATGACGGGCCTTCTGCTCTCCATGCCCCAGCCGAGCGGCTTGGAAGAAGGCACAAGGTATAGCGAGCTAGTCCGCAAATCCTTCCTCGCGGCAGACGCCATGATCGCGGAAAGGAACAAGCCGTGACCCGCACTGACCTATTCCTCAAGCGATCCCTGCTTATCGGATCAGCCTTGTTGGTTGTGGTCATTGTTGGACTGGCATTTGCAGGCGACACGCAGAAGCAGCCATGTGAGCCTGTGAAGATCGAGCAGATGAGTTTCTTTGCCAAGAGCCAGGAATCAGTTCGGTTTATTCGAGTGTTTGATCCCATCAACATTTTTGCAGCAAGAGGCGGCAAGTCGGACTTGAGCAAGATTACGACAGAAACCAAAGCCGCCCAGGTGGTGAAGCCCAAGGCGAAGAAGGTTGTGAAGAAGAAGGTGAAGCGGGGACCATGTGGCTTCCAGCGGCAAGTTTGGCGAACACTGAAAAATGGCCACAAAAAATACAGGTGCAAATAATGTCGGAGATAATTGGATTTTCAGCCCGCGCCTATCCTACCCCGCCAGAAGGGCAAATGGTTGTTCTCACGGTTTTGGTGAAGCGCATTGAAGGAACGGTGAAGTGTTACAGCGCCATTGTTCCAGACACTTCCATTGCTGACCGTGACTACGAAAGCATCAAGCCATGGGTAAAGGCGCATGGAAATCCGCTGAGATTTGATGAGGCCGCTTGCATCTTTCAAATTGAAAAGAAGGACTACGCGCGATGAGCAGAATCATTCGCCAATCAAACTTCCGAGTTGAGGTTTATCCGCGCGGCATCGGTGACGGTGGTTGGATTAAAATGTCGGACCATTTGATTGAGCCTGATGATGCAAAGCGCACTGCAATGTACAAGCAGGCTTGCGAAGAAATTGTGCCTCAGATCAAGAGACACGTTAACGGCGTGAGCGGCGTGGCTGTTGTTTGCGACGATGACGCCATCTGCTCCAACTGTGGCGCCCATTGGACCGAAACCGGACTATACAATGGCGGATGCTGTTCAAAAGATGAGGAAGCCAACCCGGAAAACGTCGAGGCTTCCACATGATCATGCCGATTGTCAAAATGCCCCACGCATCGCTGAAACTGCCATCAGTGCCAGTGCCCGATGGCTTGAATATCACTCAGCTCGTGCAGGACATGGTGGACACAGCCACCCATCATGGCGCGGAAGGCTTGGCCGCGGTGCAGATTGGCGCAGCACTCCGCATCATCGTCGTGAACGTGAACGTGAATGAGACTGAGCCCCGGCTCTATGTCACGCTCATCAATCCGGTAATCAGCAAATCGTCGGGCATCCTGATGAGCAAGGCCGAGGGTTGCCTGTCTATACCAGGCCAGACCTTGAACGTGCCGCGCGCCATCACTTGCGAGGTGGATTATCACGCTTTCCCCAATGGCAATTACAACAATCAGAAACTCAGCGGCCGACTTGCCCGCATCGTCCAGCATGAGTGCGACCACCTTGACGGCATTTTGATCACGGATAGGGCGGTGACAATTCAATGACCCTAATTGAAAATATTTTAGCTCAACAACTCGCCACCCAGCAGCGCAAGGAATTGCAATGTCCAAAATGTGGAAATGACGAAACATTCTACGGTACGGCCACAAATTGGTGCGTCTGTGAGGCGTGCGGTTACAAACAAGACGGCGAAGGGGACAAAACACAATGAAAGCCAAGACTATTCGCAAGACCATCGCCGCCAAGATCGACGCATGGCTGGAAACGATTGAAGATGCATCGGTTCGGGACATCGCCAAAAAAAATACCATAGTGACTGGCGGCTGCATTGCCTCCATGCTTCTCAAGGAGCCAGTAAACGATTTCGACATCTATTTCCGCACCAAGGAAGCCACCCAGCGCATCGCCCAGTATTACGTGGACCGTTTCAAGGTCAAAAGCGCCAAGGGCATTCCGTGCAGCATTGAACTGCTTGTCGAGGAAGAACGCATTCGCGTGGTCATCCAATCCGCTGGCATCGTGTCCGAAGATGGCAGCCAGGAAGCCTATGAATATTTTGAAGGCCGACCGGATGATGAGGCGGCGGCATATGTTGGCTCAATTGTCAAAGGCGGCGGCAATGTCCAAGAAACCTATGAAGAAACCGAGGCTGCCTCCCTTGAAGTCGAGGATGAAGGCAAACCCAAGTATCGTCCGGTTTTCATGTCCACGAATGCCATCACACTCAGCCATCGGGTGCAAATCATCATCCGCTTCTATGGTGAGCCAGATGCAATCCATGAAAATTATGATTTCGTGCATTGCACCAATTACTGGACCTCATGGGACAACGAACTGGTTCTGAGACAGCCCGCGCTTGAAGCCTTGCTGGCCAAGGAACTGATTTATGTGGGCAGCAAATATCCGGTCTGCTCGATCATCCGGCTTCGCAAGTTCATTGGTCGCCAGTGGACCATCAACGCTGGCCAGATTCTCAAGATACTCATGCAGATCAGCGCCCTCGACCTCACCGACCCCAAGGTTTTGGAAGATCAACTGACGGGTGTTGATGCTGCATACTTTGTGCAGCTTCTCACAAAACTGAAAGAAAAAGACCCGGAGAAGGTCAACACTGCATATCTCATCGAAATTATTGACCGCATTTTTTGAGGCCACAATGACCGAACCCCGCATCCTGACCGAACCCGGCATCTATACCCTCACCGAGGACAACTATCACGAGGATCCTTTGCCGACACCAAGCCTGTCAGCCAGCATGGCGAAGGTACTGTTGAATAAATCGCCACGCCACGCAGGGCAGGCCCATCCGAAGCTCAATCCAGATTGGAAGCCTGAGGAAGAAAACAAATTCGACTTTGGCACCGTGGCTCACAAGCTGTTGCTTGGCGAGGGCCGCGAGGTTGTGATTGTTGAGGCCAATGATTGGCGCACCAAGGCCGCTCAGGATTCCCGTGACGATGCACGAACGCAGGGCAAGACGCCCATCTTGGCCAAGGACTATGAGATAGCCCAGGCGATGCACAAAGCCGCCATCGAGCAGCTCGCCAACATCGACGACTGCTTTGACGCCTTCACTGGCCAAGGTCAGGCGGAAGCCGTTCTGGCATGGCAGGAATTTGACATTGACGGCAAGAATCCGATTTGGTGCAGGGGCAAGGTTGACTGGCTGGCCAAGCGCCGCTCCACCGGCCACATCGTCATTTACGATTATAAGTCGAGCGGTGCCGATGTTTCGCCCATGGGGCTCGCACGTCACCTGTTCGACATGGAGTACGAGATTGCCGCGGCGATGTATGAGCGCGGGCTTGAGGCGATCGAGGGCGATGCAGCCGGCAAGATAGTCATGCGCTTTGTGGTGCAGGAGAAGGATCCGCCGTTCTTGCTTCACTGTGCAGAGATGGATAACGGCGGCATGACCATAGGGCGGAAAAAAGTCAGCTATGCCATCCAGCTTTGGCGGCGGTGTTTATTAACTGGTAACTGGCCAGGTTACAGCAACCGCATCGTTCGAGCCGATATGCCGAGTTATCTTGAGGATCGCTGGCTCAGGCGCGAGCTGGGCGAGGAAGATGCAATTAACTCAGGTCTGGATCCATTCATGGTTGCCTCAGCATGGATTCCTATAAAGCCGAAAGAGGTTGTGATGCTGGGAGAGGGCGGATGAACCCCTATGCCGCCAAAACAACCGTGACTGTGGAAAGAACCAAGACACAGATCGAAGCGCTTTTGAGAGAGTTCAAAGCGGACGCCGTGATGATGGCGACGAACGACGCAAGGGCAATGGTGGTGTTTACCATGACCGAAAGAAACGTGAAGTTCATTTTGCCATTGCCACAACGAGATGAATACACAGGGCAATGGAAGAGGGAGCAGTTCGAGCAGGCCACGCGGACCCGCTGGCGGGCGCTCTACCTAGCGCTCAGAGCCAAACTGGAAATGGCAGCGACCGGCATCACCACATTTGAGGATGAGTTTTTGGCTCACATCGTCATGCCGAACGGGGAAACCGTTGGCGAGATGACACGGTCGCGAATTGCTCAGGCTTATCAGAGCGGCGAAGTCCGGCCACTATTGGAGGGACCAAGGACATGACCGAGAAGCTGACACTATTGTTCCGTGCGCAGATCATTGCTGACAGCTTCCCCAGGCTCAGTCAGGACGGCGTGCGATACAAACGGCTACTCGCCTTGTCCCTACAGCAGTTAACCGAAGCCGTGGACGATGCAATTGCGGAGTTGAAGAAATGACCCTTCACGATGCAAACCTTGGCGACATTTACCGCGACGAGACTGGCACTATTTGGCGCGTTTTCGCTACATGCGCAGAGCCAACCGTCCATGTGGAAATGCTCACAGCAGACGGGCTTTCAAACCCAGTGAGAAAGTCAGGCGGCGTCAGCGGGTTCATGTGGAATGGATTTGTGAAATTGGAACCCAAGCCATGACCTTTCAATTCCAGCGCGCACTTCGCACTGAAACCAGCCTGCTTATCGGCATTGCCGGCGCATCAGGAAGCGGCAAGACATTCAGCGCGCTCAGGCTGGCAACAGGCCTGGCAGGCGATGGCAAGATTGGCTTCATCGACACCGAGGCCGGCCGCGCGCTCCACTATGCCGACAAATTCAACTTTGACCACGGCGAACTCAAGCCGCCCTTCACCCCTGAGGCCTACACCGACGCCATCAGCTCTTACGAGAAGGCTGGCTACAAGGTCATTATCATCGACAGCATGAGCCACGAACACGAGGGCGAGGGCGGTTTGCTGGAATGGGCAGAACGTCTTTCCGAAACCGTGAAGCCACCGAAGAACTGGACCAAGCCCAAAATGGCGCACAAGCGCATGGTCAACAAGATGCTGCAGAATCACGCGCATCTGATTTTCTGTCTGAGGGCTGAGGACAAGATCAAAATTACCAAAGACAAAGATGGCAAGATGGTCATCATCAAAGCCGAGGATATTGCGCCGCGTGATCGCTGGGTTCCGATTTGCGAAAAGCGCTTCATGTACGAAATGACCGTAAGCATGGTGATGACGCCGGATAACCCAGGCGTGCCCATACCAATTAAAATTCAGGACCAACACAGGTTTGCATTCCCTCAGGGCCAGGTTGTGGACGAGGACGCCGGACGCAAACTTGCCGAATGGGCCAAAGGAAAAACATTGCCAGGAGCCACCAACCCTACTGGCATGTCTGGGAACGGTGCCGGAGAGAAGTCCCCTCTCAGCCTCACCGGCGCCGTTCCTCCTTCTTTCGAGACAGACGAGGATCTTTTAGCCGAAGCTCGCAAGCAAGGCGAGCATGGCGAACTGATTTTCATGCGCTGGCTGCGATCACTGGCAAAGGCGGACCAGTCCACGGTCGCAACTATATCAGCCGACATCAAGGCGCGTTGGTGATGACCCTCTACCTCAAAGACTTTGAAATTCGCAACAGGCTGGGAATAGCTGAGAGCGAATGGCCGCGAGTGAAAGCGCAATTTCAGAGTGAGGGCTTTCCCGCGCCGGATCCCGTAGTGAAAAAGCGCTTCTGGCCAGCCGTCGAGCAGTGGCTGTTGAACCGGCATGGAATATCCAATAGCGTGCCTGTCCCGCAAGATGGAAAGGAAAATTGGCCATGACCCGTGCCCCTGGTCTAAAAACCCGTACCAAGAAAGATGGAACCGTGCAGGCCTATTGGGTTGCCGCCCAATGCTCCAGACGAGCCAAGGATTATCCGCTCAAGACCGTACCGCTCAGCAGCCTTCCCCCTGAGGAATGGCCGGAGCGCTGCCAGAAGCTATATAACGAATTGCTGATATGGCTGGGCGGAGGACGCAAAAAGTCGCTGCAGTTTGAAGGCACGATGGACTCGCTCATAGACCATTACGTTCGCCATGAACTCAGCCCCTATCATCAGGTCAAGTACAACACCCGCACCACTTACAATGATGCAATCCGCTGTATCCGCAAGACCGTTGGAACCAGGGCCCTTGCCAAGATAAGAGGCGTTGACTTCCTGCGATGGCATGAGAACTTTGCAAGGCCCATCAGGGTTGGCCCGCGCCGCATAGACAGCGCCCACCGCAATATGTCCATGATCCGGCGCCTGCTGAAATGGGGCGTTGTGCTGGAACTGCCCCACGCCAAGCGCTTGAGCGACATCATCAGTGAGATGGAGTTTGAGCAACCAAAGCAGCGTGATGAATATATGACTTTCGAGCAGGCCGTGGCTTTCATCAACAAGGCCAATATACTTGGCAAACCCAGCATGGCATTGGCCCAGGCGCTGCAATTCGAGCTGGGTTTCCGCCAGAAGGACGTGATCGGTGAATGGATTCCCGACATGACCGGTTCAGGCATCAGGCACACGGCCGTCAACACCGTTAAGCCCAAGCGCTGGGAGAACGGGCTTACCTGGTCCCACGTTGACGACGACATGGTGTTGCGCAAGGACACGGTTAAGACCGGCCAAGGTGCGGGCTTCGACATGAAGCTGTACCCCATGCTCATGGCCGAGCTGATGAGGGTGCCTTTGGACAAGCGCGTGGGCCCCATGATCATCAGCGAGAACACCGAACTGCCCTACACCGCCAACACCTATCGGACCCAGTGGCGCATCATCGCCGACCTTGCCGGCTTGCCACCGGAAATCCAGAACCGTGACAGTCGCTCAGGATCGATTACGGAGGCCACAGACGCCAATGCGGGCTTGGAGATAGTACGGCACCACTCAGCCCACAAGAACGCCAGCATGACCGCGCGCTATTCCAAGAACACGGTAAAGAAAACGAGCGAGGTTGCGCGGCTCAGGATTGCAGCGAGGGAAAAATGACTGATAAGATTCCAGAAGCCATGAGCAGAGAATACCAGCAGGGCTATGTGGCGGGCCTCAGAGAAGGTTCACACATTGCATTCAATTACGCAAGTGATCTTGGAATAGGGAGCAAGAACAGCTCGGACATTGACAAAGCCTTGGGCGCCAACACGATTGCACAACTCCTTCACAAAGAGGCAAGTAAAATTGAGCAACCATCAGAACAGCCGTCAGAACAAAAGCCAGCAGTCAGAATTGAGAGCAACGAAACCAAATGATTAAGCGCCCATCCAAACAGCTGTACCAGCAGCAAACCCCCATTGAAAACATTGACTTAAGTTCTGACAGTATCCAGAACAAAGGCGGGAAACTGCCCCGAAAGCCGTGGTCCGTTCTGACATTTATTCGTGACTGGCAGAACAAGCGCCGGAAGAAGAAATCACCGTGGCGCAGCAATTGGCCATTTCATCCGATGGAGGATTGAGACATGACCCCTGCGAGAGAGAAGGCTTGGGCCACCCGTAGAGCCAAGTACGGTGTCAAGGGTCATTCTGGTGCTTACAGTGCAAATGGGCGCTGCGGGGCCTGCCATTCAATGCGCGAGGCTATTCTACGCCTTCATAGTGAATCGGTTTTGTCGGAAGGACAGGCCGCAAAAATCTTGAAGTGTTCACGGATTCAATTGCGGCGTGACATTGACTATTTTGAAGGTTCCCCACCCCCAATTAGCGGTGCAGTGTCATGACACAAGTATGTGAATCCTGTAGTGGGTGTGGTTGGGTCGAAATCTCAGTTGCCGTGTGCTGTGGTAATGGCACACCATCTGGCGAATGCTGTTGCAACCCCGTCGAGGGGCGGGAACAAGCGTTTTGTGAGGAATGTGGCGGCACCGGCAATACTGGCCAATCCCCCACCACTTCAGCAGCAGGAGAACGGAAATGAGCAAGAAACCTGGACCTGACTATTATGGCCCCGATGAGATAGAGGATTGTCCGAACTGTGGCGGCGAGGGGTTCGTTTATATTTGCATAGATGAAGTTTCCTGTGTTGATCCAGAGGGTGGCTGTGAATTTTGTAAGCGGCGTTGCGATTGGTGCCGCCCATAACGAGTCATCATAACTCCATCAGAAAGCGGGAAGCCATGAGCATTTTTGACAAACAGGACCGCGAGGCGGCGGCGAAGGCGATCAGGGATAACCATGTCGTCTATGAGACGGCTGAACAATATTCCGCAGCAAAAGCCGATGCCGCCCTTGACGCCGCAGAAGCCTCACTCCGAGAGAGGGGGAAGCTTTTTATCACTGAGGACTACATCCCGGCTTATGAAATGCAGCCTCCCTTTAGGGGCACTGTCGCCATTATCCGCATGGAGGAAAATCCATGAGCCTTTCATCTGGCGGCAGCCCCGGACTTCACCCGGCATGGATTTGGGCGCTTGCAATCTTTGCCTTGTTTCTGCTTTCCGTGCAGTTGTGGGGGCCTTGGTGGTTATGAGAACTCAGCAGGAAATTCTGAATATCATTGAACAGGACTTAGACTATCGAACGCCCATTCCTGACCTCATTAAGAAAATGAAACAGTCTGGTTCAAGTGTTGACCTGCGCGAATTGCGTGGTCGTGACCTAACGAGATGTCTCCTGCACAATGGGGCGGAAAAATTGGAACTGCTCTATCGCAGAGTTAACACAAGGCCGTGGAACAATTGGCGTCAGCGGTTGCGGGACGGATGGGCGGTTTTTCAAGGACGAGCCTTAGCCATTTATGTCTCTGGAACCGTTTATGATGACACAAAAAACCCCGCCAAATGAATGACAGGGCTGAATAGGAGATAGAAGAAAATGTGGCCATTCAAAACTAAGGTCGCGCCGCTTGCTAATGTCGAAACTTTGGTGAGCCAAGACAAGTGCCCAAAATGCAGGGGCGAGCTAGATACGGGCTGGGAGTGCAACAATTGTGGTTTTGATGCGCGGCCAATTGCCCTAACCCCAATAGAAATGTTTAAGTCCCGGCTGACAGTACGAAATGAATGACAGGGCTGAATAGGCGCTTCATGAGCAGTACGCCTCACGCGCCCTGTTGCTGGCCTCGATCTCAGTGACAGTCTCAGGCGTATCGAGCTTTCCTGAATAGGATATGGCCCGCCAAACGCTGCAAACTGGCGGCGTCTTAATTCCCGCTGGTATCAGGCCCGTCCCTATCGTTTTTGTCCCGCACCCCTGTAGGAGCAACAGGATCAAGACGGGCATTGACAGCCTTTGTAATGCGCACCAATTCATCTTCCGAGTCCTTCCCTCGTTGCAAGGCAGCGCCAGTGTCGCGCTCCTGCTTACGCTCAATAAGCCCCAGCGCAATGGCCAGGGCTTTGAAGAATGCGACAATGCCGGAGAGCATTTAGGCTGTCTTGCCAAGGCTGTTGCTGGTGAAATACACCCCGACATAGCCGAGAACGAAGGTCACGCCGGTCAGGATAAAGCCTTCGATTGAGACAGGCAGATCAAAGGCCGTGGCCTTCTCGAAAGCGCCAATGATGAACGCGCTGACAGCAGGGCCAGCCGTTGCAACAAGTCCGCCCATGTAAGCTTTGAGTGCTGAGAGATCGAATTTCATTTGCTTTCCTTTCGAGGTTAAGTTTCAACGCACGTCACTTATTCGATGCTTGACCCGCAGCGAACGCCAGCGCCGAGGCGAGCAGTAGCGCAAACGCTTCGCCAAGTTTTCCTTCGCCGCATCTCTCAATTGGCACCAAAGCAAAGATGCAGGCGTAGAGCCCCGACAATGCAGCAAAGGCGTAAACACCGAAGACTGCCGCCACGAGGTAGAAACGGGCGCGCGCAGTATCAAATGGTTCGGGCATGTCATCCCTTAATCGCCTGTCGGCACCGGCCAAGATAAATCAGCCGGTCATCGTAACCATTGAGGCCGCCGTTGATTTTCTTGGTTATCGTCTTGGCATCGTCAGCATCGGCATACTGATTGAGCTTGCGTGACTGCCAATAGATGCAGGCCGACCACACCGCGTAGCGCGGGGTTGCGAGCAGCTCAGGATGGTTCACCGCATCAATTCCCATGACCTTGCCAGCAGCGGCATGGTTTGCGCGGCCGGTCGTTTGAAAGATGCCGTGACCCTTGAACTTCCTGCCATCGCCTGTCTGGGTATTCCCGAGGTCTTTACGGCCTTCATAGGCCTGTCCGCTGGCATATTCCTGCAAGGTGCGAAACCCATCGGCCTCATGCAGCGCTTGGGCAAGAAAATGCTCCAAGCGCCTTTCGGTGTTGATCTCGTACCTTGGGAAGAATTCATTCATGGCTTCGGCAAGCGGTGCCATAAGTTCGGGTTTTTCCTTGGTCGAGAGAGAGGCCAGCAATTGTGCCGTGATCGGTGTCATGAATCTTTTCCTTCAATGAACGGCGGCAAATCTGCCCAGCCACTGCCCGCCGCAATGATGCACGTCCGGCCTTCTGGCGTTGTAACAATGATGGTCCATGTCCCGACTTTCGAGGTGAACACTTCGACGATATTCACCTGTCCCGCGAGAGCCATGGCTTTTGGACCCTCGGAATACTTGTCATTCAGCGCCCGAATGAAGTCATCCCGCGTGCCGCACATGCCCATGGCGTGCGCCGGAACGGTAAACCACATCAGCAGCAGAGAGCCAAAGACAATGGCCAAAATGACAATGAGGGCTTTCAGCATCCCGGCACCCCGACATAACTGAGGATTCTTGCAATCCGGCAAAGCTCCTGTTGGTCCTGAAAACTCAATCCGCCGAGTTCGCGTTCCTTCATGAGCAATTGGAGCCTGATCAACAGCATTGCGTTGCTCAGGTTCTCAAGGGTCTGTTCGGTATTCTTGTCGCTCTGGACCAGCTTGCTTTCGCTTTCATGCAATTCGCTGATGAGGGCGGGGCGATAGCCGGTCGCGGTGCCAAAAGCCCACGCCGCAGTTCCGATAGCACCGAGAGCGGCTAGAATTATCGCAGTCTCTTTGATGAATGCTGTGTTGATCACGTCACTGCACCCCCAAAAGCACGAGCAGAAATGTTTCCCAAAATATGATGAAGCGTGAGAGCTTCTGCCAATACTCAGCATCCTTCTTGAACCAGACGCCCCAATACCCCTTGGCCTTGTGGTAGCGCAGGGCGAAGCCAGTTCCCTTGTTGCTGATTGCTTCATAGTCATCTTCTCTTGGCCGATGAGGAAGCCGCTCACCGCCCAGCCACATAAGCGGATATGAAACAGCGCTGCCCAGCAGAAGCTCAAGCATGGCATCGCGGGTGCGGCCCATCACTCGTAAACCCTAATAATGACTTTCCAGTTGGCGGCAACAATTGCGGCCTGTGCGCCGGTTGTTAGATTCAAGATGAGCGGCAAGCCCGAACAGGTAACGACATAGGCGTTCGTCGCATTGAAGGAGAGCGATGAACGCAGAGAGTTTGCCGAGCCGTCCATCAAGGAATTTATGTCAATGCGATCCCCGACAGCATAGTTCTGAGCCGTTGTGGTGTTTTCAATGTAGGCCTGGACAAGAGCAGGATAACGCAAAAGTCCATGGGCTTGCGAAAACTGGGTTGAAACGATGAAGACGCCCTTGTCATATTCCTTGTACCAGCCGATGGAGTCGCGTGCTGAAACCCATGCCTTCTTGATGACAATATCGTCGCTGCCTCGAACCTCGTAGTAATACCGTGTGGTCGAACCAATATCAGGGCAGGGCTTCTCGTCATTGGCATTGGGGAACTTGTAAGCTGCGTTCCAAGTAAGCGTGCGCGAGCCCGTGGCATCCTGAATGACATCGAGATAGCCAAACTGCCCGACGACTTCATTTGTCGGAGCCGATAGCGTTCTGTCGGCGCCCAATGTGACTTTGGCATCATCGCCCAAGCCCATGTCCCACGCGATGTTGGCCGCATCGGTGAGCGTTTGGAGCGTACCAATCTCTCGCGCCCAGGCAAGGCCAGACGCAGCGCTGGAATCGGCAACCAGGGCTTTGCCATCGGAACCGACAGGGAGCCTAACTGGAACGGTTCCATTGTGGCCAATCAGATCGCCTTTGGTTGTGATCGGGGATTTGCCATCGACATATTGCTTTGAGGCGGCGTGAAGAACGGCAGTCGGATCAGCGTTGAGGGTGAGAAAACCCGACATGGTGCCGCCAGCCGTTGGCACGAATGTACCGGCCGGCAATACGTTTGCCGCCTCAAGGCTTGTCAGCCAGTCATAAATGTCACGCTGGGAAGCTAGAAGACCATTGATTATCGCCCGCAATTCCTCAGACGTGATTGCCACGCCATTGTCCACATTGACGGACGTGCGGGGGCGGCGGCGGGAATAGATGATCAGTTCGCCCGTGAGCGCCGAGCCGAAAGTGATTGAGCCATCGACCGCCACGCTATCGACAAAGGTTCCGGCCACCGTGTAATCGGTCTGGACCACATCATCGAGCGCAATCAGGAAATCGCTTTTCAGCTCAGCCGCACTATCGGCCTCATAAATTGGCCATGGCAGTGAGAATGGGCCCGCGGAGGCCACGGGGTTGAAGGTCACAGACCTTACGGCGTTATCAATGTGATCTTCTACGGGCATAATTGTCGAAGTTACGCCAGCCCATCACCCTCGCAACGCACAGGGGTTAGCCGTCGATGTCTATTCCCACCGCTTCCAGATACCTTCTCACTAGGTCGAGGTCGAAGGCTGCGGCCGCGGCGGCAAATCGGGCCAGTTTCTCCTTGTCGGACACCGGCATGGCAGCAATGACGGGGTTTTCCACAGGCGCGAGGACGCCCCGTGGCGCCTGTTCATAGGCCACATCAAAGACCACTTGCGGATAGGCGCAAATGGCTCCCCAGCCCAGCGTTGCCGTCTCGGTATAGGGCATATAGCCGCCAGCCGGTGTGCCGGGAATGACGACAGGCGGAATATTAGGCGTGAATACCGCAATGCTCTTTTTCGTCGTCAGGTCGAAATAGGCCACCGTCCAGAGCGTGGGCACGAGGTTGACCTGGTACGCCCTGTCATTGGCTTGCGGCGCATCATTGAGCGTGGCAGCTTTCTTGATACCGACCTGAGGCAGCACGAACGGCGCCCAAGCTCGTGCGATAATTTCGAATTTGAGATTCGACTTTGGGATAGGAGGTGATGACAGCACGTGCCGGGGGCTTCGCGGCGGCATGGTGAAGGTGAAAAACCACGAGGCCACAATGGTATTGACCGAACTGGCTTTTGGTTGATCAGTGACGGCTACAGGAGGCAGCTTTCGTTGAGACTGCAGGCGAACTTCCGATTGCCAGAGAGACGGAATTAAGTTGAGTGGCAGGCGCGATCGGACAGGCGGATTGTCAACAGCCGGGGTGTTATCGACAATCTGCCTGTTGCGATTGACAACGGGTAGTGGGGCAACATTCCATGAAGCCACGACGACATCATTTGAAATACGGCTTCTGTACGGATTTTGCGGAGCCGCTGGCTCATTAAACTCAAGCGGCAGATTTGGAATCTCCGGATCCATGGCAGTGAGGTTGCCAAGCATCCAGAAGTCATTGATCGGCGAATAGATATTCCGGCCACTGAGGAATTGCAGGCGGCGGTTTGTGGTCATGGCGCGTTCACCGCCTGAATGGTGCCGCTATAGATGGTTGCCGTGGTGGAGGGCTTGGGCAGTTCAAAGAGCGAAAGGCAGGCATCATCAAAAATGCGCGGAGCCAGATCACGCACGGTCAGCCAGTCGAACGGAATAAGTGCATTAATTTGCGGAAACATCATCACGCCGAGCGGATGGCCAATGATGACATCTGCATTGGTTGAGCCAATGGCGGCGCTCATTTGAATTTGCGAAAGTGCGGCAATGCCGGTATCTCCCGTAGCCAACGGGGCAAACCATGTGTTCACCGGCATATCAAACAAATTTGCGGGTTGTGACGCGGTTCCGGTTACTGACGGCAGGGTGACTCCGGTTGTGCCGCCTTGATCGGTGTAAAGGCAGACCGTCCAGTTATGCGCGACAGCGGGCATCGCAACGATGGCTTCAAAAAACAGAAAATTTCCTTCGGCGGAATCAACTGCGCCAGGGGTGGTTGACTGATACCGCGTTGGAACTCCGGTCACGGCTTGCGTTGTGCCGGTGCCATTCTCGGCCACGCCAAAAAGTCTATCGTATAACATCAGGCAATTGTTGATTACGCTTGCCGACATATCGGCCCCGGTCAGGTGCAATGTTCCAGTGGAAACATTGTTAAAGGACATGGCTCCCGTTGTGGCCTTTGTCGGAACAGTGCCGCCCGGAGCCACCGCACTGATTGCCCCAGCGACCGGAATTGTGCCTACCGCCCAAAGGCTCTCGGCAACAGCAAGCACGCCTGTCACGCCATTCTTGCCAATGTTCCCGTTTAGATATTGCCGGTAGCCCGTGCGTGTCCGGTCTATCGCATCGGCAAGATCGGTGAAGCCTACTCCGAATTGCGCTTCTCTCAGATAGACAGGCTTCCCGGCCTCACGCCAAAGTCGCTTAAGATGATCTGCCATGGCGTCAGCGGCAGAGGCAAAAAACCCCCGCCCGAAATCACCAGTAAAATCACCGTCACCACCAATCCACACCGAGCCAGGCACGTCCGCAAGATTGACCGGAGGGCCATACCAAGAGCAGTTCGGACCCCCGCCGTGGCGGAAATTGTTTGAAAGTCTTTCAAGCTTTTCAGCACCGAGCCACCTTTCAAGCCGCCCTGAATGCGTCGAGAGCCGCTTTAATGTCCGTGGGTGCGCGAGCATGGGCCACCCCTCATCACGCCGCCGCCGCTGTTGCGTAGAGCCTGCCGTTGTAAACTGTGGCTGTTGTCGCAGGCTTTGGAAGCTCTAGAAAGGTAAGACAAGCATCGTCGAATATGCGCGGCGTCTGCTCGCGGTTTGTCAGCCAGTCGAAGGGCAAGAGCGAGTTGATGACGGGGAAAGACATAATACCGATAGGGTGGCCTATCACAAAATTAATCAAGCCGGTGGCGACTGAGGCCGAGCATTGCATCTGGTTGAGGTCCATAATGCCAACGTCGCCTGTGGCCAAGGGGCAGAACCAGGTTGAAACAGGCATGTCGAAGCGATGCACGATGCAGGCCGAAACACCCGTGACCGAAGGCAGGGTTTGCGCGTCATTGCCCGCATCGTCACGATAGAGGCAAACCGTCCAGTTGTGAGCCGTGGCGGCAAGGGCGGTAAGGCCGGTCTGGATGGAAAGGAAGTTGCCGCCCGCATAGTCGGCATTGGCAGGCGTGTTGGATTGGTAGCGGGTTGGAACGCCCGTGACCGATTCCGTGGCGGTCGAAGCCATGGTCTTGGCCACGTCGAAAATCCGGTCATACAGCATCAGCGCGTTGTTGATCACGCTGGCGCTGAAATCCGCTCCTGTGAGGTGCAGCGTGCCGCTGGACGGGTTGTTGTAAACCATGGCCCCGGTGGTCGTTTTGTCCGGCGCACGGCCTCCCGGCGCGGCAGAAGCAGCAGCACCCGCCACTGGCATGGCTCCCAACTGAAACAGGCTTGACGCCGCGCCGACGACGCCCGTTGCCCCGGATTTCTGGATATTCCCATTAAGAGCCTGCGAAAATCCGCCACTCGCCCTTGCCAAAGCATCGCTGATCGAGGTGAACCCAGCGCCGAATTGTGCATCCGGGATGTAAACCGGCTTGCCCGCGTCCCGCCAGAGTTTCCGCAAGTGACGCCGTAAGCTATCCGCCGCGCTATCATAGAACCCGCGATTGAATGTCCCTACGAAATCACCATCGCCACCAATCCACACCGAGCCGGGAACATCGCGCAAGTTGATTGGCGGCCCGTACCATGGGCTTTGAGGCCCGCCGCCATGACGCATGTGGCCGGCGAGTTGCTCGATCTTCTCGGCCCCGAGCCAGCGTTCAAGGCGGCCTGAGTGGATCGAGCGGTTCTTGATGATTGCAGTCAAGGCTATCTCCAAATCAAAAGATTAGCCAAGTTCCCTGTAAGTCAGGCCAAAGGCCCAGTTGGCAGTTGATGGCGGAGCGACCGGCAGGAACAGGCTGAACACGTTGGCCGAGCCAGGACTGAGAATGATGGTTTCCGCAGGCGTTGCCACCCACAGCCAGCCATTCAGCACGTTGAACGCATCCTCAAGGATTGGCGTCTTGGTGCCAGCACCCTCAGCCGATGCATTGATTCCGCATGTACCGGCCGCGAGTGCGGTGCCGCCCACAATCTGGGAAACGGGATCGCCTTCCTTCATCTTCTCAGGGGTTTCGGAAACGACCGTTGGCAGCGCCGCGGCTTGTCGGAGCAGCTGCACACGCTGTTGAGCCGATGTGGCGTTGGCGGTCTGGCCTACCCAGGCGCGCAGAATTTCAAGGGCGCATGTGGTGGCAGGGCGAATGGAAATGAGCGTTGTGGCGCCAAGGATGGTTTGGCCTGCTGCTGAAATTGTATATTCGCGTGACATCGTGAATGTCTCCTTGACCTAAGGTAGGCTGGGAGAGTGCGGCTATGGCTCCTGCCCCGCAACGCACAGGGCCTATCAGCCGGTAATGGTCAATATCTCGGTATTGCTCCACAGGCTGTAGCCCCCGGCGCGCGATCCCCTGCAACGGGCATATAGCGTGCCAAGTTGCAGCGGGCCGACATCATTGACCTCGCACTCGCCGTCATCGAGATCATTGGCAGGCCAAGGCAAACTCATGCCGAAATAGGCGTTTTGAAAATCGGCAGTCTCGGAAATCTCGATATGAATGATATCGCCCAAATGCGGCGTGGGCCAAGCGACAGTAAAGTCAGCGGAACGGTCTGTCGGTGGCGAAACCCAAGTCAGAATGGGGACAACGGGACCGATGGGAATCCCACGGTTTTGACGGCAGACCATGTCTGACATCCCCAGACTGAGGCCGAGCATCATTTAGTATAATTCCCAGATGTCATCCGCCGTGCCGCCGAGCCTCACCTGTTTGACCCGCAGCGGATTGTAGCCTTGCTGCAACGGCACATCGGTCTTGATTTCCCCGCTTTCATCCATCAGGTTTGCCGTGCCGCCCACGCCTACCAGCAGCGCTATGGTTGTGCCCTCGAGAGGCGCGTCGTCGTCCTTCACGGCCTTCTTAAAATGGCCACTGGAAGAAAGCGGATCAGCTAGATAGCGTGCCATGAGTGGTCCCCTGAATTATGAGATTTGATGGACTTTTATCCCGCCCAGCCCGCATGGCAACGCACAGGACTAGACGCGCAGCACGCCTTGGCTGAATGGCACAATGACATCACCGCCATGGCCCTGCGTCGGGAATCCCACCAGCACATCGGCATAGAGCAGGACCGGCGATTGCGCGGGCTTGCCGCCCTTGACGTAGAGAGCCACCGCAGAGGCCGGAAAGCCAACGGCAAGGAACCGCACATCATTGGCAAATAAAGCCCGCCCACCCACGCGCTTGTTGATCAGTAGCTCATGAAAGCCCGTCGCTCCCACAATGTCAGAGAGGAAGCGGTGTTCCGGTAAGTGTTTGTAAACGCGAGTATCGACCAGCACGGCGAACAGTTGTGCTTCGACAAGCCACGAAATCAGGTGATCGCCATCCACAATGTTCATGCGACTGAAACTCCTGTCACATTGCCATCGGCGTCAGTGGTGAATTTCTTTGGCTTCCTGAGCGTTTCCAGCAGCTCCTGCAGGCGAGGATCCGAGGCGACTTCCGGCAATTCGGCACCGGCAACACCCGTGACCTTGCCCGCCATGTCGGTTTGCAGTTTTCGGGGCTGCTTGAGAGCGGCCATGATTTGCTGCACATCACCGCCCTTTGCCGCCACTTTGGTTGAAGGCTGAGACGTGGGTTGATTGTAGGATTGCTTGGCCGAAGTCGCCTCAGGCACATCGAGAGCCCGATTGAAGCCTTTTTCCGCCTGATCAATGATTCGTCGGATATAGAAAAGGTTCTGGAACGCGAACAGCTGGCGCATCCGGCGCGTATCGCTATCCGACCAGTCGCCACGCGCCATGCTGCCACCAAGGGCGGCAATCGACTCAATCTTGCCAGCCGTGGGCCCCAGCAGGGCACCGAGGATGGAACGGCTTTGAAAGCGCGATTGCGGCTTGTCGGCACCGATGACGCGGAAAATGTCAGCCCGCCCCGATGTCACCTTGGCCGCAATCGAATTGCCTTCCTCAAACCAGCCCAGCACGCCGGAACGGTGAATGCCTTCCTTTACCCAGTCCTGAGGCCGTTCGGGATCGGGAACATCGGCCACAACGCCATAGGCCTTGGCTGATACCATGCCCAGCGCCACCGAGAACAGCAGGCCTTGCAGCACCTGGAAGTCATGTTGCTGCAAACCGGCGAGCAGCAGGCGTTCGGTCGAGCCCGCGATAAATGCCTTATATTGCCCAATCACGGAAGCAACCGGCATCGAGAGCCAGAGCGGCTTTTCCTGTCCAGGCGTTATGACGGCAATATCCATGTCGCGCGCCAATGCCCCGTCGAAGGCCTCGCGCGCGCCCTGGTCAGCCCATGACCCCGAATTGGCGAATGGAATCCCGTCAATTACCTTGCCGCCACCTTCCGCCTGGTAATGCCTGAATATGCGTTCTGCCATTTGGGCATCAATTCCGGCCTCAGCCATGCGCGTGACCTGTTTCTGGGTAGCCTTGCCTGCCATGCTGGCAGTGATCGCCTTTAGCGCCTCAGTTTGAGCTACCATGCCAGCGATTGTTTTTGTCACATCGGTCCATACCGTGAGGCCGGAACCGACAGCAAAGCCCTCAGTTGTCGCTTGCACGCCGCGCTCAACCTTGGACCGAGGCCTGTAGGCTGCATTGACCTCCTGCCACGCATGAATACGGGTTGCCAGCATGGTTTCAGCCGCCACGCCCAAGGCTTGGAACTGCTTGCGCGCCGCTTTCCATGCGCTGGCATCGCCATCCATCCTGGACATGGCCTTGAGGAAAGGGCGCCAGCCATTGGTCATTGTGGACTGCAGGCCATGGCGAATTACCGTACCGGCAAGGTCAGGCAGCGAGGACAGCGCCACGCCGCCCATGTTGGTGAGAAAATCATAGCTCTTGACAGCCTGAGCCAGCCGAGCGGCTTGTTGCACCCCATAACTGCCCGACCAGCCGAATACCCCGCGGATACGATCACGAACGCCTGCCAGATCGCCCACCGCCTCGTCATACTGATTTTTGAGAACCTTGCGTTCCTTTTCAGTCTTGGCGCCCAAGGCCAGTTTCTCGTGATCCTCGCGCAACCGCTTCATGGCTTGGGTCATATCCACATCGCCAAAGCGTTCAGTGAGCAGCACGTCAGGCGCCATGGTCTGCAGATAACGGTGAGCGACTTCGCCCGCATCATTTTCAAGAATGTCCTCAATCATCTCGTCTGGAATCATGAAGTCACGATGAGCCAGCGGCCCGCGTGGTGCCGGACCTTCACCCGTAAAGCCCACGCGAGGCCCGCCTGAGGGTGCATCATAGGACAGCCGACCATCGGGAGTGCCCAGGATACGGTCGATAATCTCGCCGGATCGCGCGTGCAGCTCCTGCATCGACAGGTCACGGTCAGAGTCGATTATCCGCTTGATTGCACGGTCCACCGCCGCATCGGCACTGGTCAGCCGTTCCATCTTGCTGTTGCCGACTCCCGCCTCCTGTTTCAGGTTGCGGATACGGTCGGCTTCCTCACGCTTGGCCATTTCATAGAGCGCTTCCTTGGAGCTTTTGCCCCGCCATGCGGTCAAATCATCCTCAGCCTTCACCCGCAAGGCCTCAATTTCATCCTCGAGGTTTTGACGGGCTGCGCTAAGCAGCGAATGCTGGGTTGACGCCAATTCGCTTCGCTTGTCCAGAATATCGGCACGCCGCATGTTGCGCGCTGCTCCCAGCGCCGCTTCATCCACTCGGACATCTGCCTTGCCCGATTTGACAAGGGCCTTGGCGCGCGTTGCGCGGGCATTGATGAGGCTGTCCCTGAGAACCTTGATTGTCTCGGCGCGCATTTCAGCCTGAGCCCGCACATCGAGCCCAGCCACCCGCGTATCCATCGAGGCCGGACCTTCATCAAGGCTGGCAATGATATTGTCATAATCCCTTTCGGTCATGCCTGAGTGATGGCCGGAGAAGAACTTGGCAAATTCATCCATTGTCTTGAACTCAGGAAGATCGCCCATCGTTTGCAATTGGTCCAGTTCATTGACCATGTTCACCACGAACTCGTCGTCGGTGTTATTGCCCTTTTCCAGCAGGAACCATTCAGGCTCCTTGCCGTTGCGGCTATCTACGATTGCCTGCCTGATTTCGTCGGAAAAGTCCTCAGACGGCTTGGTTCCGGCCTTGCCCCAGCCTTTGGCCTCCAAAGTCTTGAAGCTATCAGCGAGCTTTTGCTGCAGATCATCCCATTGCAGGCCCTTGGGATTGAACAGGGCCTTGCTGGGGGCCCCCCCCCCCCCCCCCCCGCGCCCCAAAGCACCACCCCGCCAAAAAATAGCCCCCCCCCCGGCAGAACCCCCCCCCCCCCCCCCC
>Ga0214473_10000173_pt1 | contig 91250 bp, 86 predicted proteins | sample RVTome_7_FD_203509 | JGI IMG/M metagenome (GOLD analysis project Ga0214473, IMG submission 203509) | Soil microbial communities from uranium-contaminated site in the Upper Colorado River Basin, Wyoming, United States - RVT98D197 | ecosystem: Environmental > Terrestrial > Soil > Contaminated >... | reverse complement strand
GGAACACCTTCATCTAAAAGTTCCTTACAAAGGATTATTTTTGTTTTATTCAGCACATCCATATTTTACTCTGGAGTGCCGGATTTCTACGGAGAATACAACGGAAGCTAGTACTCCTTGACTCGATCTGCTACAATATAGGGTGGTAGAAAGAAGCGGAATAAAATCTCCCGGCCAACTTCACTTGGAGATCGCTCAAAGCGGCGTTTCTCCAGACATTGCCTCTCAGCTTGTAACCCACGAATTTTATGGTCACGCCACAAATGACGAAGTTGGGAAAGGGGAATTTGGCTTTAGAATAGGAGGCGGTTACATAGTTGCTTACTATCTTATTATAGGAGATCGAACTCCCGAACAAATGATGAAAATAGCTGCCGGTCCGGGATTTGGCGAAATGAGCGATCAGGATTGGCGGATTTACAACCAGGCTTGGGGAGAATGGCTAGAAGAACAACAAAAGGAGAAATTCGAGACTCTTAAAAAGGAATCTGAAAAACACTCTGATTTGACGGATCAAAATAGTCCAGAATCTCCATACGATCCGAGGTTGCGTTTGGTTGAGAAATTTGCCGAAAAACTTAATAAGTTAGAAAAAGAGGGTAGATTTCCGTCTTTTGACCAAATAGCAAAAACTGACTTGAAGGACTTATTTGATAAATACGGAATAGCAATAAAATGGGCTTACAGTGAGGCTTTAAAGGAATTAGATAAAGATCGAATAGATGATTCGAAAGAAGAACCAAAAACTGGCGATATTATAAATGGTGTTATTTACATTGCGTCGCAAGAAGATTATTTGCACTGATCTTACTATTCACTGTTCACAAACCATTAAGAGTTATGTTATATTATTTTGAATGGAAGAAAGTAAGGTCGGACAAGAAATAGGGGTTCTAAAGGCATTTCCAAAAAAGAGCGGGAAAAATACTCTATTTATGGCTCTCGGAGCTTTATTAGTAGTGCTTTTAGGAGTTGGAACAGGGTGGAGTCTTTCAGGGCGAGAACTGGGGGTTAAGAAAACTTCACCTACCGATGTTGCACCTGGTGCCCAGAAGTCTAAAACGGAAGCAGGAGTTGAAGATACATCCAAATTTCCAGATGAGGCTGAAGGAATGTTGGTGGAAGAAGGTATCGATGGTGAAGGAACGCATCACTTGGAAAGAACGGGTGGAGAATCACAAAACGTGTACCTTACATCAACAGTAATCGACCTTCAAAGTTTTGTAGGAAAAAAGGTCAAAGTTTGGGGAGAAACTGTTTCCGGAAAGAAAGCAGGATGGCTTATGGATGTAGGGAAAATAAAAGTGACAGAGTGATTTTCTTCAGGTTGTTCTTCTTTGAATAATTTGGTAATCTAAGGGAGTCTAAATACTGCCTGGTCAAATTGTATAAACTAGGTAAGGATTAGCTGCCATTATGCTCAAGGTTAAAAATGTTACTAAAAGCTTCGGGGATATCATTGCAGTTTCCGAAGTCTCCTTTGAAGTTGATGAGGGTGAGTTTGTCTTCATAACCGGCCCATCTGGAGCCGGCAAAACAACGCTACTCCGTCTCATTTTGAGAGAATTTTTACCGGACTCCGGAGAAATTTGGTTTGAGGAAAAAGACATAACAATGCTTAAGTCCAAAGAAATACCGAAATTACGACAAGAAATCGGAGTCGTCTTTCAGGACTTTAAAGTGCTGCCTGAAAAGACATTGAGGGAGAACGTAGAGGTGGCTCTCGCAGTTTTAGGAATTCCTTATAGCGAATGGAAAGATCGAGTCGATCAGGTGCTGGATTTGGTTGGACTAACCGAAAGGCAAAGTCTTTTCCCTTCGCAGCTTTCAGGAGGGGAATTACAAAGGACGTCTTTAGCCCGTGCACTGGTAGTAAATCCCAAGATAATCTTAGCCGATGAACCCACAGGAAATTTAGATTGGGAAACAGCTGATGCAATGATGGATCTTTTTCAGAAAATTAACGAAAAAGGAAAAACGATTATTATGGCGACTCACCACAAGTTAATAATTGATAAAATGAAAAAAAGAAAAATCGAGTTGAAAAAAGGTAAACTTATTAAAGGGAAAAGTTCAGATAAAGAGGCAGATAAAAAATAAAAATTTATTGTAAAAATTTAACGTGGCAAACATTCCTTTCACAACTGCATGGCAGCATATAAGAAGAGCGCCTTTTCAAGCAATGGCAGCGATCTTTGTGCTGACTATAACGTTTTTTGTTACGACCGTGCTTTCAATCTTGGTTTACTCATCAAGCCAGGTCCTTAAATATTTTGAGACAAGGCCGCAAATAATTGCGTTTATCAAAAGTGAGGCAACTATCGATGAGATCTCCAGTTTGCAAAGGAAACTAAACGACGACTCCAGGGTTAGAGAGGTTACATACGTCTCAAAAGAACAAGCGCTGGAAATTTATAAAGAGGCAACATCAAATAATCCCTTACTTTCGGAACTGGTGAGCCCTTCTATTTTTCCTGCAAGTTTGGAGTTTTCATTAAAAGATCTCTCATACACTGAATCGGTAATTGATGAAACGAAAAAGGAGAATATAGTCGACGAAATAGGATTCACGGCTAGTTTAGGAGGAGAGTCGACATTATCAGATGTCGTGTCCCGTTTGAGAACAATTACTTGGTATATCAGATTGGGAGGTGGAATTTTTGTCACTTTCCTTTTGGGCACTTCCTTTTTGGTGCTGACTGTGATTATCGGTATGCGAATGACCACGAGAAGAACGGAAATAGAAATTTTAGATCTAATTGGGGCAACCCTTGGCTTTATTCGATTGCCTGTTGTGCTAGAGGCACTAATTTATACAATAATCGGGGTACTTTTAGGTTGGGTTTTTGCTTTAGTGGGAATTTTATATCTTACACCGTCTCTTATTAAGTACTTCGGCGCAATTCCTGTTTTACCTAAAGATACTTTGAATCTTCTTACCCTTATGGCTTTGCTTTTAGGTGGAGAATTATTTATCGGTATTGTTCTTTCCATGACGGGAGCTATGATTGCCCTATCGAGAGTTCGTCTTCGAAGATGAAAAACTCTTGCAAAACCTGGATCCTCTTAACCATTATTGGGTTTTCGTCCTTCTTTTTTTTGAACCCGAAGAATTCCTTTGCCCAAGATGCGAGATTAGAAGAACTGGGGAAGCAAATTGAGGAATACCAGAATCAAGTCAAAAAACTTGAAGCCCAGGCCAATACACTTTCTAATCAGGTTGCCCAGTATGATGCACAAATCAGGTTAACGACATTAAAAATTGTTCAGACCGAGGAAAAAATTACTCTCCTGGGTGGAAGAATTGACCAACTCGAGCAGTCTCTAACAGCACTTACAAACGCATTTATAAATAGAGTTGCTCAGACTTATAAAATGTCAAGGGTAAGTGAGCCTTATCTTGTTTTGGCCTTATCGCCGGATCTGTCAAAAGCCGTTTCTTCCTTTCATTATCTTAAAAGGATTCAGGAGGCCGATAGAGATTTACTTTTGAGACTTGAAAGAGCCCAAGCTGATTACAAGGGAGAGAAAGTAGACCAGGAGAAATTACAAAATGAGTTGGAAAAACAAAAGCAAGTACTTGGTACCCAGAAGGTTGCAAAGGCAACACTTTTAGAGCAAACGAGGAATGATGAGAAACGCTATCAACAACTTTTATCAGTCTCCAGATCTGAGTATGAGGCAATCCAGGCAATTATTTCGGGTAAGGGGGAGGAAATTGAAGTTGGGAAGGTTCCTCAAGGACAAAGAATAGCAAGTGTTATACAAGGGCCTTCTTGTAATTCGAGTGGAGAACACCTTCACTTTATTGTTCGTCAAGATGGGGGAACCCAAAACCCTTTCTCGTTTCTTAAGCCGGGTATTAATTATGAAAATTGTTCAGGGGGTTCTTGCGGAAGCGGAGATGGTGACCCTTTCAACCCATCGGGCTCGTGGGATTGGCCGGTTTCACCTAAGATTAAATTTTCGCAGGGATACGGTTCGACTTGGGCCGTGAAAAATACTTGGGTGGGAAGGATTTATCAGTTTCATAACGGCATCGATATAAATAGTGAGAGCTCGGGTGAAGTCAGATCGGTCAAATCGGGAACTCTTTATAGAGGAAGCTATACTGGATATAACGGCTGCAGACTTCGCTACGTTCGGGTTGATCACGACGATTCGGATCTGGATACATTTTATTTGCACATAAACTATTAATTTCAAAGTTATAATGCAAAATATAAAATTACAATTTAATATTAAAAGTATGTGATACGGTTATTTTTAATTCTTTCATTCTTTTGTCTTCTTTTCCCTTCGGGTGTTTTTGCACAAGTGGTTATAAATGAGATTCATCCGACAGAGGAATGGATTGAACTTTATAATTTGGGTAGTTTTCCATCACCACTCGCAGGTTGTTATCTGCATCTTCATCAAGAAAGCTATTCTGGACAAAAAATCACATTTTCAGAAAGTGATTCAGTAGAGTCTTTCAAGTTGATAAATAAAGGGGATTATAATTGGACTACAAATTGGCTAAAAGATGAAGAAGATTACGTAATTTTAAAATGTAATAGTTTTGAAGATAGTATAGATTACGGGGAAGGGTCAAATTCTGGGATTTCTGAATCGGAGGAAAAATCGATTGGCAGAAGTCCAGATGGTGTGGGCAAATTTAGTTTATTGGAAACCGCAACAGCTGGCCTCCCAAATTCAACTCCATCTCTACCAACTCCCACAGAAACTGTTAAACCTTCACCGACTCTTAAACCAACATCTACGCCAAAGCCGACATCAACCCCCAAACCCTCTTTAGCAACATCCACACCAACGACAAAGGTAAATTTAATAAACACAGTAAAACCGACAGAAAGCTTGGAAGAAAGTGGCGAAGAGAAAAATCAACTTGGGCAAAAGGTGGACGTACTTGGCATAAGAGATGGTATATCTCCTTCAACCTCGGCTGAACCGGAGGAAAAAGAACAAAAAGTAAAGGAATTCCCGTTTATCTCAGGAATTTTTATAGCCGGTGGACTGGCCTTTATGGGAGTAGCCATCTTTCCACTTCTGAAAAAAATAAAGGAAGGATATAATGTAGATGGTGAAGAATCGAAAAAGCGTGAGCTTTAATGGCAAACTTATTGAGAGGCTTTTGAAGTTTTGGCTTCCGGTTGCCATTTGGGCGGTCGTTATTTTTAGTTTCTCCTCTCTTCCTACAATCAAGGCTTCGTCTTTATATTGGAGGGAATTTGTAATTAAAAAGACTGCTCACATTGTCATTTATGCAGTTCTTTCAACACTTCTTTACAGAGCCTTAAAAGAATCGGGAGTTGAAAAAAAAGAGGCCGGAATCTATGCGATAATTCTTGCGATTTTATACGGGGTATCTGATGAGTTTCATCAAGCATTTACACCCGGTAGGGAACCCACAGCCAGAGATGTTTTTTTTGATACGGGAGGGGCAGTGTTGGCAATTTACTCTTTGTGGAAGCTTTTACCCAAAGCTCCGAAGAAACTAAAGGTTTTAGCACATCGATTGCAACTGTACTAATTTAAGGTTTCGATTTGACAGATATAAGATAATTGATATATGCAACTTGCGTTAACTTTTATTGCAATAGTAATTTTAGCCAGCGGTATTCTTGTTACTAGGAATAAAAATATCCCACCAAATACGAAGAAAGTAGAAATTCAAAAAGTACTCTCCGATCAACAGGGGGAAAGTGTTGTTGAAGAAAACGAGGAAAAAATAAATCCGATGGTACCCGTGCTCACACCCACACCTCAGCCTACTCAAAAGCCGCAGGAATCAAAATTGCAAGATTTTGTGTATCCCGGCTCTTCCGTTGTTAGTTCGGATTTTGAGTTATTAATCCTTGAAAGCAACTCCGGTGTAGATGAAATTACCAATTGGTATAAGGAGAAAATAAGAAGCGAAGGATTTAACGCAAAGACATTTGTTGCCACCAGCGCAAACGGAGTAGTTCTGAATAAGTTAGCAGGTGCAAAAGAGGGTCTCGAAGTTACCATTGAGATAAAAAAGAACCCCGACGATACAAGAGTAAAGATTACCATTACTCAAAAATCAAATTAGGTTAGGTAATTTGATTAATGAAATGACCATCCGTTGATTCTTGACAACGAAGAACTCCTTAGGTAACATAGTCGAACACAGCCGTACTGCTCCTGGAAGAGATTATTTTATCCTTTTCGATCCGAAGACAATGGAAATAAGACACATATCTTTATCGGTTCAGTCAGAAAGAGTCAATCTTTTAACTAAAACTTTTGAAGGCATAAACAGATTAGTGGTTTTAATAAAAGAAGTATTTAATAGAATAAAAACTTTGGCAGTTTTATTTATGAAAGAGGGAAGACGCTCCATTCTTTCCACATCCGAGTCTGGTGAGAGAGTCACCCTTAATAATAGGGAAGATAGGCCTCAATTAAAAAAACTTCTTAAATATATAATTTGGGGGATTATTATTTTTAGCCTTTTATATTTTGTTGCCAAAGCTATCAAGGGAATTAGTATAAACCCTTCACAAGAAACTTCAAAGCTTGCAATTACGCCCGCAAAAGCTTCCCAAGACATTAATAAGGAATTTACGTTTCCATTAAAGAATAGTAAAGGTGAAGAAGTAAGTAGAATCAAATTTACACTTGAAAAGGCAGAACTGCGCGATGAGATTATAGTAAAGGGTAAACCCGCAAGAGCCGTAAAGGGAAGAATATTTTTGATACTGACTATTAAGGTTACCAATAATTACAGTCAACCAGTAGAAATAAATACCCGCGACTATCTTAGGCTTTCCGTGAATAAGAACGAGAACGAGTGGTTTGCACCCGATACGCACAATGATCCCGTTGAGGTTCAAGCTATATCGACAGAGCCCGCAATATTAGGCTTTGCGATCAATGAGACGGATCGCGATTTAGTTCTGAAGGTGGGAGAAATTAACCAGGGTAAAGAAACAATCGAATTAAATTTGGCAAATGACAAGTAACTACTCTACAAAAAAAATTTCCGACACGCTGGTTACCGAAATAAAAGGCGCCCTTAAAAGTGTCAGGTCATACGGGAGTGTAGAAATTTATATCCAAAAAGGAACTGTCACTCAGATAACCATAAGAAATATAAAGAAAACTTCTCAAATAAACGGCGAAAAAATGAATCTTTAAAATTGTCCGACTCCAGCTGTAAGTCCTTAAATAAAGGATCATATTTGTTTATTGAAATCTGTATATAATTATTATATCGGGGATATACTTTTCTTTGAAAATGAGCCACGGTAAATCCTATTGACAAAGTAAATTGGAGACGTTATACATATAACATATAAAGGGTTATTGAAAAATAACCTATATAAATTTGTTAGGATATATTTTGCCTTGCCCCAAAGACAATCCTAAAGAATATCGGGAGCTAACCGCAAACGGAGGCTCTCCAGTTTAACAGCGAAATTTCGTTGAACTGGGGCGCCTCCGTTTTTCGTTTCTAGCCCGGATTACGAGGTTAAAATGAGAAACGGACAAGATTTATAAAGGTGAAGTGCTTCCCACCGAGTCTAACTCGGCGGGGGACCGGAGTTAGAAAGGGGGTGAAAAATTAAAAATGAGTGAATTTCAAAAAAGAATAGCTTCAGCAATAGCTGCAGGTGCGATTCTAGTTAATGCTGCTTTGCCAGTTTTAGCTCAAACCACCATTGTTCTTTCTGGAAATGGATCCGACTCAGACAACGATGCTAATGTTTCAGTTTCAACAACTACAACCGTAGTTCAGTCGAATACTGCAAACGTAAGCAACAGTGTTGATGCCGACGCCACGACCGGAGACAATGATGCTAATGACAATACAGGCGGAGACGTTGAGGTCAACACGGGCGACGCATCAGTTGGTGTAGGTATTTCAAATACCGCCAACTCTAACGTTGCAGATGTTGAAGGTTGTTGCGAGTTAGACGCCGACGTTATAATCGCCGGAAATGGATCCGACTCAGACAACACAGCTAATCTGGAGCTTTATAATACAACCGCTTTATTCCAGGACAATACGGCTAAGCTTGATAATAAGGTTTATGCCGATGCTGATACCGGTGGAAACGACGCCGAAGATAATACAGGCGGAGACGTTTTAGTTAAAACAGGTGACGCATCAGTTGGTGTAGGTATTTCAAATACCGCCAACTCTAACTCGGCCAGAATTGGCGGAGGTTCTGGAGGCAGCTCTGTTAGCTTAAGAATCTTAGGCAACGGGTCTGATTCTGATAACGATATTAATCTTGGTTTGTCAAGAACAACGTTAGTCACCCAGGACAACTATGCCAACATCAAAAATAAAGTAGATGCAGATGCTGATACTGGTGATAATGATGCAAATGACAATACAGGAGGATCTGTTGAGGTCAACACAGGCGATGCTGACGTTGAAGTTGGTATTGATAATACTGTCAATTTCAACTGGGCAGACGTTGATTGCGGATGCCTTTTGGACGTATTAGCCAAGATTGAAGGCAACGGATCTGATTCGGACAATGACATCAATGCAAAACTTGCAGACACAAGGGCATACTTCCAAGAAAACGATTGGAAATGTAGTAGTTATGGTCATGATGGATTTTTGAGTCTGTTTGAGGGATATGGATATGGAAAGAGTAAATGCAACGATGTTGATGCCGATGCTGATACCGGTGGAAACGACGCCGAAGATAATACAGGCGGAGTTGAAGGAGTAGATCCATTGGTTGAGACCGGTAATGCTGAAACCGACGTTCTTATTGAGAATGCCGGCAATTCAAACATTATTGGAAGCTCAGATATAAACTGGCCAGAATTGCCAGATACGGAGCTTACTTTCGGAGTAAATTGGGCCATGCTATTGGCCTTTTGGTCAAACTTAGTGAGTTAAACCAACCTTAAGGGTATCAGGGCTGGTCTGCCAGCACTTCGGTGGACCTCCCTGAACCTAAAAGGTAAAAAGATAAAAGAGTAGAGAAGGATAAGCTAATAGAATTTTTTTAAGAAAATAAAAAAAATAGGAAAATAGAATGCCTGCCTTAAAAAAAATTGAAGAGGAAGTGGAAATAAAGTTGTTGAAAGAACCGGCCTTTTCAAGTGAAAATAAATCAAAAATGAAAGGAATATTTTATCATCTAACAAATATTTTCAGAGAGGAAAAGAATAAATTGATATTTAAAAGGTCTAATATGTTTAGGAAAATAACTGCATCAATTCTAACTGTAGTTTTACTTTTAACGCAAGGCCCCTTTTCTTTTGCGGTTTTAGCACAAAGCTTAGATGCGCCTAGCGCGCCTTCAACTTTAGAAAATAGTTTTTCTGCTCCAACTCCTCCTCCTGAACCAACCGCACCCATAAGTGAACAAGTAAGCCCAACTCCTCCTCCTGAACCAACCGCTCCCGAGGCGCCAACCGTTGAGGAAATATTAAATCCTTCGCCTACGCCGACTCCTGAGCCTGAACAGGTAGTTGCGGAAGATCTGGATACGGATTCACACTCAAATACTTTTCCTACAAATGATTCTTCAAGCTCTGATGGCGAGGGTGCCACTGCAAGCGGCGTTGTTGCAGATGGTCAAACCGGAAGCGCTGTCGTTGATACAGGAGACGCTACAAATACCGCGGTAATCTCGACCGACCTTAACAACAACACTTCGGTTATATCCGGGGCAGGAATCGGTGGAGCACAGATTGTTAATAGTGGTAACGGAAGCGAGTCTACGAATACAGGGTCAGCAACTTTATCCGATACCAATAATACAATTCAGGACAATACTGCCAACGTAATCAATAATCTTAATCAAACGACGGTAACCGGAGATAACTCCGCCTCAAAAAATGTAGGTGATGCAGAGATTTCAACGGGCGATGCAAATACTTCGGGTACTCTAATTACTAATGTAAACACAAATGTTGACGGTGTTGCCGTTTATGAATTTAATGTTGTTGATGACCATTCGGGAGATATAGTACTGGATCTTACCCCAACCAACTGTATTTCGGGCTGCAATGCAGAAAATTTTAGTGTTGTTAATACTCAAAACGGGACTGACTCTGAAAACACGGGAACGGTAGCGGATAGCACGACTAATAATATATTCCAGAATAATGATGCGAACATTGATAATAATATGACGCTTCTGTCCGACTCAGGGGATAACACTGCGGACAAGAATACTAACGGAGACTCAACCGTTGAAACAGGCGACGCCAATGTTTCTGCAAACGTTTTGAATTTTGCAAATAACAATATTGCAGGAGGAGTAATTTATACAGTTGTTAATGTTTTTGGAGATTTAGTCGGAGATATTATCCTTCCGGAAAGCTCACTTACCACCTGCTGCGGTGGGTCAACCACAGTTGCCAATACCGGTAACGGTTCTGACTCTCAAAATACCGCGGGTGTTTCACAGACTACAACTGATACTACTTTCCAATATAACGACGCAACTATTGAGAATAATTTGGTTCTCGATGCGAATACCGGCGCAAACGATGTCAGTAAAAATACCGGAGGCGATAGCTCTGTCGAATCCGGAGACGTAAACTTAGTTGCACAAGCAGTAAATATTGCCAACATGAATCTGGTTGCCGGAAATTACTGGCTAGTAATTGTTAACGAGGCCGGGAAGTGGATTGGAAAGATTTTGGGAAGTCCTGACGGATCAAATCTAGCAGGTTCGAATGAATTTGAATTTGTTGTCAATGATGCAGGCGAGATCGTAGTTGTGAACTCGGGAAATGGGAGCGACTCCACAAACTTAGGATCTGTTACATCGGAGAGTAATAACACTATTGTTCAAACAAATGATGCAAATATTGTTAATAATATCAATCTTACCGCGAATACGGGAGGAAATAGTGCCAGCGCAAATACGGGAGGTAATTCCTCAATTGTCACCGGAGACGCCAATATTGTTGCCAACATTGTTAATTTTGTAAATAACAACATCGTGGGGAGCGGAAAGTTGTTTGTGACAGTCGTTAACGTATTTGGAAGCTGGCTTGGTGATTTTGTAGGACCGGGTCAGATTAAGGAAGATGACCTTGCTGACAATAATCCAAATCCGGGTTTAGGAGGATCTTCAGACGGATCAGGCAGCGGTAGTAATTCCTCGTCAAATTCACAGAGCTCGAGTAGTGATGGTAGCGGATCTTCCTCATCAAATTCACAAATCTTGTTATTAAATACGCCTACTTCAAAAATTAAAAAGTTAGGCAACGTTTTAGCAAGTGCACAAATTGGAGGGAATTCCGATCTGGCATCTGACACAAACGGTGCCTTGAATGAAGAGTCCGGGAAGAAAGTATTAAAGATTAATCTTGCTTGGGCGCTTCTGGGAATACCTTTTATACTTTTATATTTGGGAGTAAAAAGAAGAGCGGCTTTAGCTAAACTTTTATCAAAAAAGAAAAATTAGCTTGGCAGTTTTTACGCGCTTACATCGACTACAGGCTCTAATTCTTATTTGATCGTTAAGATAATTTATAGTTGCTTCGGACCCTCCTACAAGCTTTGCAATTTTTAGCATGCTATTCATATCAGTTCCGTTCGACAAACGTCCTTCAAGCTTGGGAATCTGGTTTATTAATCCATCCCTTAAATCGGCTAAATCTTCAACCTCGCATTTGCCTTCTTCACACTTTTCTTTAGCCATAGTTTTACTAAATGCCGATTATACTCTTTTTTTTACTTCTTCAATAAGGAAAATTCAATTACCCAAGGCTATAGGATGATCGATAATTTAAATTGGGGAGTTTATACTTTTGAATTAGAAAAATACCGTAATACAATATATAAGTTGATTCTAGGCTTAGTCCACGCTAAGATGGGATATTGTGTTTGCACTAACCTATACGATCACACATTACTTTTTTCCGGGATATTCCAACAATCATAAATCTAAGCTCCTTCATAACTCCACCCTTTTGGTGCTCACATTTTTTTTGATAATTTATCAAGTAATCCTCCGAACCCTGCCGATATCGGGAATTAGGATTTTAGGCTATGCAGCAAATATACAGGTTGGGGAGGTAGCAAGGCTTATAAATGAAAAAAGGGCCGAGAATGGCGTGGTGCCCCTTAATTACAGTGCCGATTTAGAAAAAGCTGCAAGGGTGAAAGGAGAGCATATGTTGGCGAATTCCTATTGGGCTCATACTGCTCCCGACGGGACCGAACCTTGGAAATTTTTCGCAGATGCCGGGTATAAATATCGCTACGCTGGAGAAAACTTGGCAAGGGATTTTTCTAACCCTCAGAGTGCGGTTGACGCCTGGATGGCGTCAGCTTCCCACAGGGAGAATCTTTTGTCCAGTAAATATCAGGATACCGGAATTGCAGTTGTCGAAGGGTATATGAATGGAGTGGACACAACTATTATTGTCCAACTTTTCGGAACGAGATATGTAGATACGACACCTCGACTTCCTCTTGCTTCAGCAAACGAAACGGTTTCAACTCCCACCGCGGTTCCAACCCAGGTATTACCAACTTCCACTCCGATGCCTACTCCGATATACAATATAGTTGCATCAGATAACCCTCCGCCTTCAACTTCTAAAACAAACACTTTTCAAGTATTAATTTCACCCTTTCAAACTACCAAAAGTATTACTCTATTTATAACGGCAATTCTTCTTTTAGTATTGGTGATCGACGGGATAGTAGTTGCCCAGAAGCGAATTCCGAGAATAAGCGGAAGAACGTTTGCCCATTTTGTATTTTTGGCTATGATTTTGGCGATAGTCATTATGACTCAGGCGGGAAATATATTGTAATATTTAAAAAGGATATTAATCTTTAGAAATGGAAATCGTAATGAAAAAATTAGCAAGAGACGTAAAACATTATTTGCCACTGGTAAGTATTATATTTGTCAGTTTTTTGGGACTCGCGATATTTTCCTACGATAAAGCGTTCCAAATAGTAATTGTTGTGGCAGCAAGCGCGGGATACGTTGCATGGGGATTGGTTCACCACTATCTCCACAAAGATCTGCATTTATCGGTATTTTTTGAATATTTAATAATCGCAGCTCTAGGAGTAACTATTGTAATATCGGTTCTTCTTTCTAGCTGATTTCAAAATCTGCGAGTTAGATATAACAAGCAAAAGTTTTGAACTCAGCAATATAAGCTCGCCGAAGGCGTAAAACTGGTCAATTTTGACTAGTTTTGAAATAGCTTCTATATCTTGAGGCTTTTTAGAAAGTTCTTGAAATCTTCTCCCATATCTTCGCGCTCTAAAGCAAACCTGACCTGGGCCTTCATATACCTTAGAGGATCTCCGGTCGTTAACCATTCCCCAACAATGGGTTGTGCAATAACCCTTTTCCCATTTGTTACCAAGTTATTAAGAATATCAGTAATCCATAGTTCCTTACCTTTTCCCGGTGGGGTCTTTTTAGCTTCCCGAATCACATCATAACTAAAAACGTATCTGCCAAAAACAGCCATGTTTGAGGGAGCTCTGTCGGGAGACGGTTTTTCATATTCTTTTTTAATTTCGTATTTATTTCTTGCACCCTTTTTATATTCGACAACTCCGTATCTGTCAACTTCATTCCAAGCGACTTCCTGAACCGCCATAACTGCACTCGGTTTTTCAGCCTGATAAACTTCAATGAGTTGTTTGGATACGTTTTTATGATTTTTGCTTAGCGTCATATCATCGCCGAACATATATAAAAATGCTTCGTCGTCGTCAATTAAATCCTTAGCAACCAAAAGGGGTGTCCCGTTTCCATAAGGAAGATGTTTTTTTTGTCTCACATAAACAAAGTTTGCCATTTGCGGTATTTCTCTGACTATCTTTAAATAATCCCATTTTCCGCTTTCCTCAAGAAATTTTTCAATTTCAAAATGACTATCAAAATAATCTTCCATACTATGCTGTCCCGCTTGTGTTACCAGAATTATTTCCTTGATACCTGCATTTACAGCCTCTTCTACAACGTAATGAATTATCGGTTTATCTATTATCGGAAGCATTTGTTTTGGTTGGTTTTTGGTTGCAGGTAAGAAACGGGTGCCATAACCGGCAACCGCAATCACTGCTTTTTTAATCTTCGGAAACCTCTTTTTCATGAGTAGTTGAATTATATCACTAGCCAAAATTAGTTTTCAAAGTAATTCAAACGAGGTATAATTTGGCCATGGCAAAGCAAAACGGTCATTTTTATAGTCCTACAAAGGGAATTGTGAAAACAGCAGACATGATATCTGATATAGCTTCATTTGTGGATGAAGAACCAGGCTCATTTTACCGACTGGTAATCGGATCTGATAGTCAGACGCGGAAGAGTAACGGTCACTCCGAAATCGATTTTGTGACGGCGATTGTCGTTCATAGGATCGGTAAGGGAGCTCGGTATTTTTGGAAGAAAGAGAAAAGAAACGGAAATCCTCCGGTTTTACGGGATAAAATTTATACAGAGACGCTTATGAGTTTGGACATAGCCCAAAATATTGTTCCAAAGATAAGAAAGGTGATTTCTCCTACAAAGTATGATTTGGAGATTCACATTGACGTTGGTCCTTTGGGGCCAACCAGAGATATGATTAGGGAAGTTGTCGGGATGGTCAACGGAAACGGGTTTGTAGCCAAGACAAAGCCTGAAAGTTGGGGAGCATCCTCTGTTGCGGATAAACATACCTAGCCAACTTCTTTGAAGTTGGAATTACCAAATTCCAAATGACAAATATCAAATAAACAACAAGCTTTCGGTTTATTAGACATTTAGATTTTGAACTTGATTTGACATTTGGGTTTTGAAATTTGAACTTAAACTTTATGAAGTATCGTTTTCTTCCTGATATTGCTACCGCAGATTTAGCTTATGAGGCCTTCGGACGCGATTATGATGAACTTTTTGAAAACGCAGGATTAGTGTTAGAAAGCGCGATGGTTGATGTAGAAAGCCTTGAAGCAAAAGATGTAAAAACTTTCAAGCTTGAAGGTAAAACTTCGGAGGACTTACTTCACTCGTTTTTAGAAGAGCTGGTGTTTCTGAAAGATGCAGAACAGCTTTTATTTAATGAAATCTTATGCAAAGTGAATGAGGGTAATAAACAATGGTTTCTGGAAGGTACGCTTGCAGGAGAGAAGATCGATCGCAATAAGCATAAACTGGGAGTTGATGTAAAAGCGGTTACAAAACATCTGTTTAAAATAGAAAAGTTACGGGATAAAACCCTTCGGTGCCAAGTGATATTGGATGTTTAACGACCAAATACTAACCTCAAAATATTGACTTTTGAAGTAAGTTTTCGTTTAAGAGACAATTTGTTTTCGTGATTAAACAAACCCTCTGTCACATAATTTGAGCTCGGAACTCCAGTCCAGTAATTATCTGTTCCTTGGATAAGGATACCCAAAACTTCATTTTCAGAGTTTAAAATCGGGGATCCACTAAATCCCCCTCCATCAAAATGTTCACCAACTGTAGTAATCAAAAAAGTATGATCTAAAAGACCTCCTTTATATTTTGCCTCTTTTATTATTATATTTCCCTTCATTTTAGAGGCAAGATAAACCTCGGTTGTATTTTCTTTTTTTGCTACGAGTAAACCTTCCAACTTTGGAAAAGCTTTAGGAACTTTTGAGATCGCCAAATCTCTGCCTTGAAGATTGTGGAATCTAAGAGGATGCACGCTACCTTGAAAGTCAACTACATTAACCGGTTGTTCTTCCACAACGTGTTGTGCTGTTAAAATGTAAGCTTTTTCGACGCCATCTTTTCTTTTAAATCTTGCCACCAGTCCAGTTCCAAATCTTATGGATCTATTCCTGTCTATAATTTCAACTATGTTCTTGCCTAGGCGGTTGTCTCTTTCAAGCATAAATTTAAGAGGTATTTTAACAGCAGACTGCTTTGAAATCAAAAGATTACAGTCAAAAGAGGAGAAATTGTTCTTGAGTGGTAAAATTAAGGTATCATGGATGTAAAACTTCTTGAAAGAATTAAGGAAGTTGAGAAAGGAATTTGGGAACTTCCGAAGACCTATCGAAAAAAGATGAGGGTTCCCGTAAGAATTGTTGCAACTGAAAAACTTCTTAAAGATTTGGACGACGGGGCGGTTGAGCAGGCGATAAATGTTTCCCAGCTTCCCGGAATAATTGGTGCCTCTTGGATGATGCCTGATGCTCACTGGGGCTACGGATTTCCGGTTGGAGGAGTTGCAGCATTTGACCTGAAAGGTGGGATTATTTCACCGGGCGGAATTGGCTTTGACATTAATTGCGGCATGAGACTTTTGGTTACGAATTTGACCGAAAAAGAGGTTAGACCTAAAATCGAAGAAATTGTAAATGGGCTCTTCGATTCAATTCCTGTGGGAGTTGGGGGAGGGGGAATAATCCGGTTGTCTAAAGAAGAATTTAAGGACGTGATGATAAAAGGTGCTGCTTGGGCAATAGAAAAAGGGATGGGTTGGCCGGAGGATAAAGAGCATATTGAGGAAAACGGCACTATTCAAGATGCGGATCCGGAAGCGGTTTCCGATCGGGCTATTGCACGCGGAATCAATCAATTGGGAACGCTGGGGTCCGGAAACCACTATTTAGAAATCCAAAGGGTTGATACTATTTTTGATCCGGAGTTTGCCAAAAATGTCGGGATAAATATGGCCGGTCAAGTGGTTGTCATGATTCACTGCGGAAGCCGTGGATTCGGTCATCAAGTCGGGACAGATTATTTAAATACTTTTGAGCCTGCAATGAAAAAGTATGGACTTTCAGTTCCCGATCCGCAGCTTGCTTGTGCTCCTTTTGATTCGGTCGAAGGAAAGCGCTATTTTTCGGCAATGGCGTGTGCTGCAAATAACGCATTTTGCAACAGGCAGATTATCGCGCATAGAGTTCGTGAAGTATTTGAACAGGTTTTTGGAAAAAGCGCACGGGATTTGGGAATGAATCTAGTTTATGATGTTGCCCATAATATTGCCAAGATTGAAAAATTTGAGGTATCGAACGGTAATATCCCACAACAGGTTCGCTCCTCACATGGAGCGAAATCTGCACGGGATGACAAAGCTGGTCTGGAAAGTTTACAACGCGATAGCGGTGCCAAGCTTCGCTTACCAGCTTTGTCAAAAGAAGAAGTTGGAGTCGAAGTAGTGGTTCATCGAAAGGGGGCAACAAGAGCGTATCCTGATCAGCCTGTTATTATCGGGGGTTCGATGGAAACAGGTTCATACCTGCTTAAAGGAACCCAAGGAGCGATCGAAAAGACGTTTGGTTCGACGGCTCATGGATCCGGAAGAACAATGAGTAGAACTCAGGCGAAAAAGATGGTGAGAGGAGACGAACTTCAAAAGAAAATGAAGGAAAAAGGTATTTTTGTAAAGACTGCCTCGTATTCAGGCCTTGCGGAAGAGGCAGGATTTGCCTATAAAGACATTTCCGAAGTAGTTACGGCAGTTTCCTCTGCCGATATCTCCCAGCCGGTTGCTTCATTTAGACCACTGGGGAACATAAAGGGTTAATTTTTGACTATAGTTTGGGAATTTTGTATCATAGGTCTTACTTTAAAAGTATTTATGAAGGCAATAATTCCAACAGGCGGGCGGGGAACGCGGATGCAACCTCTTACCTTTTCTACAAACAAACACTTCATTCCAATTGCCAATAAACCCATAATTTTTTATCCCTTAGAAACTATAGCTGAAGCAGGAATAAAAGATGTTGCAATTACTTACAATTCCGGCTGGCTTGAATTAGTTAAGAGTTTTTTGGGAAGCGGGTCTCGCTGGGGATTAAAGTTTACGTATGTTCTTCAGGAAAAGCCTCTTGGACTTGCAAATATTTTTCAGGTTTGTGAAGAATATATAAATGGCGATAGGTTTTTGCTTCATTTAGGAGACAATATTTTTTCGGCGGGAATATCTGGTTTAGTAAAACATTTTTTGAAAGAAAAACCCAGCGGGATGATTGCAAAAGTTAAGCACCCGGAGAATTGGCGCCTGGGCGTTCCAATTTTTGATTCAGAAGGAAGACTGAGAGATTATATTGAAAAACCCAAAAAGCCCCCAAACGAATATGCCGTACCGGGTTTATATTTTTTCGAAAGCGTAGTTTTTAAATGTTTTAACGGAAAAGACAAAATAAAACCATCTGAAAGAGGAGAGTATGAAATTCTAGAACCTTACAAATGGTTAATACGAAATGGTTTTCGGGTCGATGTTGTTGACTATAAAGGTAAGTGGCTTGATCCAGGCAAGTTTGACGATTGGCTTTATGCAAATCAATACCTTCTGGATACAAAGGTAGATAATCAGCAATTAAGTAAACCCAAAGATAACTCTACCATTGAAGGAAGGGTGAATATTGGTAAAAGATGTAGCATTTCCAACTCCGAAATTAGGGGTCCGGTAGCAATCGGAGACGATATAGTTATAAGGAATTCCTATATAGGACCTTATACATCAATAGCAGATGGTTGCAATATTGAGGGTAGCCATATAGAAAACAGTGTTTTGATGAATGCAGTAACAATCAAGAATGTAAAACAGCCAATGAATGAAAGTTTGATCGGAACTGGAGCTGAAATAACTGATGAGAATGGGCCGACAGATTGGTTAAAACTTTTTATAGGTGAAAAGTCTAAAGTCAAATTATGAAACTTTTGGTAACCGGCGGTGCTGGCTTCATAGGATCGAATTTTATTAGATATTGGCTAAAAAAATATCCCAAAGATAAAATTATTAATTTGGATAAAATTACTTACGCGGGCCATCTTTCATCAACAGAGAATTTTTCTTCCAAAAATTATAAATTTGTTAAAGGGGATATTTGTGATACAAAAGTTGTTGATAAGGCCATGAATGGGGTTGATTATGTCATACATTTTGCAGCGGAGTCCCATGTTGATCGCTCAATTGTCGACCCTTTAATTTTTGTAAAAACGAATGTTTTGGGAACTCAAGTTCTTTTAGATGCGGCATTGAAGCATAAAGTAAAGCGTTTTCATCATGTTTCAACTGATGAAGTTTTTGGATCACTACCTTTAAACAGTAAAAAGAAGTTTAATGAAAATACGAATTACAATCCAAGAAGCCCTTATGCTGCTTCAAAAGCAGCTTCCGATCATTTGGTGCGTGCTTATTTTGTGACGTATGGTTTAAACACAACAATTACCAATACTTCAAATAACTACGGTCCATATCAGGATCCGGAGAAATTTTTGCCGAGAATGATTACAAATTTAATCGATAATGAGAAATTACCGATTTATGGGGATGGTAAAAATGTTCGCGACTGGCTTTATGTCGAGGATCATTGTCTGGCAATTGATGCTGTTTTAAGAAAAGGCGTTCCAGGTGAAGCATATCTTGTTGGAGGGTTAACTAAAGATGTCAATAATCTCGAAGTCGTAAAGAAACTACTAAAGATTTTCGGAAAAAATGAGTCATTTTTGAAATTTGTAAAAGACCGACCTGGCCACGATATGAAATATTCGGTTGATTGGAGTAAAATCAGAAAACATTTAGGATGGAAACCGCTTTTTGATTTTGATACATGGCTGACAAAAACGGTAGAATGGTATAGGCAAAATGAGTGGTGGTGGAGACCGCTCAAAAAACAATCGGAAAAATTATATGAAAAAACAGGACAGAAGTAAGAAAATAGAAACGCTTGTATTTGGTGCGGGTCAAATTGCAGGGTTTATTGAGGAATATTTCGACAATGTTTTAATATCATCTGCAGACATAACTAAGGTTAATGAAATTGAGAAAGACATAAGAAAATATAAGCCGAAAGCAGTCTTTAACACCGCAGCAATGACTTCTCTTGAATGGTGTGAGCAGAATAAACTAAAGGCTTTCAAAATAAATACTTTAGGAGCCTTTAATGTTTGGGAAGTTTGCCAAAAATATGATACTTTTATGTGTCATTTTTCAAGTGGTTGTATCTTCAGTAGCGAAACTGTCGACCAGGTTTATTACGAGAATAGTTTTCCTAATCCTAAAAGTTATTATAGTTGGACAAAGGTATGGTCGGAGAATCTTTTAGGTAAATCTCCAAATCTTTTGATTCTTCGTCCGCGGGTTGTCATCTCTTCGAAAGTTGAAAGAAGAAATACCCTTTCAAAGTGGATGGTTTATTCTCATTTCATTTCCGATCAGAATAGTGTAACCATAGTTGAAGATATGCTGCCAGTAATGAAAAGCTTGATTTCACGAAGGATTTCCGGAACATTCCACATTGCCAATAAAGGGACTATTTCACCATTGGAAATAGCTCGTATTTTAAAAGAGAAGGTTAATCCGAAGATGAAAATAAACGAAACTACCTTGGAAGAAGTCAATAAGAACTTAATCTCCAAACGCGTTTCGACTGTTTTAAGTACCGAGAAGCTTGCGACGATTGGATTCGAGCTTCCCAATGTAGATACTTCTATCGTAAAAATTATCGAGAAGTTTAAAGAAAATTTAGATAAAATGGGAGGATTAAAAGCTCTTAATGATATAAGACAAGAAGCTAAAGAAAAGTTCACAATTATTCAGAGTAAAGCTACAACTTTTACTCCGGTAAATTAATTCTTTCTACCTGGAAATATTGCGATGTCTTCTTTATGTTTGATCCCAAAACGCCCCTCTAGTATAATACTATATCTTTTAAAGAATTAAACCAGCCTGCCTTACTAACTGATTGAATTTAACTGGAGGCTGGGTTTTTGTTGGCAAAATGATAAATCTATTAAATTATAACTATTGGGAAACTTATACTCCTGACAATAAAGAGCCTACCAACGGTCATGTAAAAATTGCTGGCGGAGAATCCTCACTAAATTTGGGAAATATAATTTACGATTGTTCCTTAGTCACAAAAACTTCTCAAAAATCCGATAATTCAAAAAGTGTCAGTTTCGTTTACAAGGGCCAGGAATTCGTTACCTATACGCACCTCCCAAGAAACATGAGTGCCTTAGAAACTTTTCAGGGTTGGCAAAAGACGTTTTTTCTATCTGTCGCAGGATTAATTCTTTTGGGACTTCTTATCGAACCCATAAAAACCTTAATTTTCCTTTTAGGAATTCTAACGGCTATTTATTTTATAGACCTTGTCTTTAGCTTTTTTACTCTTTATAAAAATTTATCCAGCGAATCAGAAATAAAAATTTCCAAAAAAGAGATCAAAAAAGTTGATGAAGAAACTCTTCCCGTATACACAATTCTTTGTCCTTTATACAAAGAAGCGAACGTTTTAGAGCAATTTATAGAAGCGATAGAAGGCCTTGACTGGCCGAAGGAAAAGCTTGACGTAATTTTTCTGTTGGAGGAAGACGATAGTGTCACAGTCAATGCGGCCTACGATTTAAATCTGCCCGCATATTACAATATTCTGGTTGTTCCCAACTCCTTGCCAAAAACAAAACCCAAAGCCTGCAACTACGGACTGGCTCATGCCAAGGGCGACTTTCTTGTTATTTACGACGCCGAGGACAGACCGGATGCTTTACAGCTTAAAAAAGCATACCTTGGATTTAAAAAGGTGAATTCGAATGTAGTTTGTTTACAATCAAAATTGAATTATTATAACGAAAATCAAAATCTACTCACTCGCCTTTTTACCGCAGAGTATTCTTTATGGTTTGATTTGGTATTGCCAGGACTTCAATCGATCGAAACAACGATACCTCTGGGGGGAACGAGTAATCATTTCAAAATAGCGGCCCTTAGATATCTAGACGCTTGGGACCCTTTTAACGTAACTGAGGATTGCGATTTGGGAACGAGACTTTTTAAGGCAGGATTTAGAACCGGAATTTTGGAATCGACTACCTATGAGGAGGCGAATAGTAACGTCGCCTCATGGCTTAGACAACGATCTCGTTGGATCAAAGGTTATTTACAGACATACCTTGTCCACATGAGGGATCCGATTGATTTTATTAAAAAACACAAAAGCCATGCCTTTATTTTCCAGTTGGTGATTGGTGCCAGAATGACTTTTATGATTGTTAATCCTGTTCTTTGGCTGATGACTATTTCTTATTTTGTTCTGAATCGCTACCTGGGAACCTTTATCGAGTCTCTCTATCCGCCTTTAATTTTTTATATCGGAACGGTTGCCTTAGTCTTTGGCAACTTTATGTATTTTTATATTTATATGGTCGGATGCGCAAAGAGAGGAAAATGGGAGCTTATTAGATACGTATTCTTAATCCCTTTTTATTGGCTTTTGGCAAGTGTCGCAGCCGTAAAAGCGTTCTATCAACTCATTAAAAATCCCTATTATTGGGAAAAGACCGAGCACGGACTGCATTTGGTGGAAAAGAAGGTAAATTTCGCTCCTGCCTTTGGTGGCGTGTGGAGGATTGGTAGATCTTTTTGGGCAATTTTATTGGGTTTTTACAGCCAACGACGTTTGACGACATGAAGATAATATTTTCCTCATACGATGATCTAAACAATCCCTATTATTCGGGGTGCGGAGCCCGTGCCGTACACGAGATTGCCAAACGGTTGCCTCGCACGACGCAATTATTTTTTCGTCGGGGCTTCCTATGAAGAGATTCATTCACGAAGGAACCGGAAAATATTGGGAATTGGCAACTCACGATCCGGACAAATGGGCAAAGTGGATTATTGTAAGATCAAACGATTTAATTTTGTTATCCTCATTGCCAAACATTTAATCCTCTAGTATAATACTATTTACATATTTTTATCCAGCTAGTTAAGGCTGGATTTTTGTTTTTGGCATGAAACAACTAGACATCATAATTCCGGTAAAAAACGAAGCAGGCAGTATTAAGGAATTGGTCGAAAGGATCGATAAATCTTTAACTTCTGCGGAAATTTCTTATAAGCTTATTTTCATCGATGACCACTCTGATGATGCTACCGTGCAGGAGATAAATAAATTAGCCTTTACTTATCCTGTAATATGTCAAATTAAGAAAGGTAAGCCGGGAAAAGCTTACAGTATTTTGGAAGGGGCGCGCCTTGCAACTTCCCCTTCGCTCGCCATGATTGACGGTGATTGCCAATATCCTCCCGAGGCACTTCCTGAAATGCTTACACTTTTGGAAAATCACGGAGTAGTTGTCGCAAACAGGAAAAACCAAAGGACTTCGTTTTTGAGAAAAATAGGCTCAAAACTCAACGTTCTGATTTTCGAAAGACTGCTTCACGGTTTTAAGGTTGATACGCAATCCGGTTTAAAAGTGTTTAAAAAGGAGGTTGTTGACAATCTTTCTGAAAAAGACGTTTACGGTTGGACAATAGACATGCCTCTTCTTAGAACTGCGCTCGAGTTGGGTTATTCGGTAGGGTGCGTGGATATCGATTTTGTGGAGAGAAAAGCCGGAAAATCAAAAATAAATTTTGTTAAGGCGGGTGCCGAAATTGCCGTCAACTCCTTAAAACTGAAGCTAAGAAGAAGAAAAGTTTACCAACTAGCCGGTGTTTCTCCCGATTCTCCTTTGGGGGCGGGCGTTGCTCACAGAGGATATAGGTTTATAACACACACTTATCTTCCGCACGAAAAGAGCGCCCTCTCTACATTTTATCCTTGGCAAAAGGCGGTTCTTTTATTTTTACTTGCAACTTTGTCGATAGGATTATTTTTGGACCCAAAGACTACGGCTATTTCTGTTATCGGACTACTTACCTTCATCTATTTTTTAGACTTTCTTTTTAACTTGTACGTTATTTTAAAAAGCCTTCATTTCCCGCCGGAAATTGCTATTAATGACGAAGAATTGGCAGGTCTAGATAATAACGATCTTCCTTTCTACTCAATTCTTTGTCCTTTGTATAAAGAAGCGGAGATTCTACCGCAGTTTATATCAGCCATAGAAAACCTAGATTGGCCTAAAGAAAAATTGGATGCTCTTCTTCTATTGGAAGAGGACGATAAGGCTACAATCGATGCCGCCCGAAACTTAAATTTACCTTCACATTTCAGAATTTTGGTTGTTCCGCACTCTCTGCCGAAAACAAAACCGAAAGCTTGTAACTTCGGTTTAGCTCACGCAAAAGGAGAGTTTGTCGTGATTTATGATGCAGAGGATAAGCCCGAAGCATCACAATTAAAGAAAGCCTACCTTGCTTTTCAAGGCTCGAATGAAAAAGTTGTGTGTCTACAATGCAAACTTAATTACTATAACAACGACCAAAATTTATTAACCAGATTATTTACAGCAGAGTATTCTTTGTGGTTTGACCTGATACTTCCCGGACTTCAATCGGTTGAAGCGACGATTCCTTTAGGAGGAACGAGTAATCACTTTCGAACTGAAAAGCTTAAAAGTCTTCATGGTTGGGATGCTTTCAATGTTGCAGAGGATTGCGATTTGGGGACGCGACTTTTTAAAGAAGGGTACAAAACTGCAATTTTGGATTCAACAACATTAGAGGAGGCAAATAGCCGACTGGGAAGCTGGTTAAAACAGCGCTCTCGTTGGATTAAGGGTTATTTGCAAACCTACCTTGTACACATGCGAAATCCCCTAAGTTTTATAAAAACTCACGGAGTGCATGCGTTTATCTTCCAGCTGGTAATTGGCGCAAGGATGGTTTTTATCCTGATAAATCCGATTCTTTGGATAGCTACAATTTCGTACTTCACCTTATATAAATTTGTCGGACCGACGATTGAGGAGCTTTATCCGATGGCAATATTTTACCTGGCCTCTTTTTGCTTGGTTTTTGGCAACTTCATGTATCTCTATAACTACATGATAGGGTGTCTCAAAAGACGCTCCTGGAGTGAAGTCAAATACGTTTACTTAGTTCCTTTCTATTGGGTGGCCACAAGCGTAGCCGCGGTAATTGCTTTTTATCAGCTATTTACGAAACCGCATTACTGGGAAAAAACCCAACACGGCTTGCATTTTGCAAAGGAAGTAAAAAGATCAAAACTGAAAGTAAAAGGCTTGCCTTTTGGTATCAAACCGGCATATGCCGGCGGGTTTGTTCTTATTGCCGCATCGGTCTTTGCCAATTTTACGAACTTTTTGTATAACGCATATCTTGGTAGAAGTCTCCCATTAGAAAATTTCGCAACTATTAGTTTAGTAACGAGTATTTGGGCACTTGCAAGTATTGTTTTCGGTTCAATAGGTCGAACCGTTACTCACAAAATTGCTTTTCTTCTGGGCAAAGATGGTTTATCAACAAGAGGATTTTGGTCAAAAACCGTATCAGAAGTCACACTCGTTTCATTTTTTGCAACTGCAGCATGGCTGATATCAATTCCTTATTTAAGCCAGTTTTTTAGGGTTGACAACTTTCTTCCCCTTTTGCTTTTTACTCCCATTTGGACTTTTGGCTTCGTCGGTTCTGTTAATTCAGGATACATAAACGGTAATTTGAAATTTTTTCAAATCGCTCTACTTTCGGCGATCGAAGCGGTAACCAAGTTGGGAGCGGCTATTTTTTTCGTCGAGGTAGGATTTACTAATTTTATCTATGCAACGATACCCTTATCTCTTTTGGCCTCATACCTTTTGAGCTGGGTTTTTGTTGCCAGGCTTAAGAAGCATTCGATAGAGAAGAGTGAAATTTCCGCGGTCGCCACAAAATTTCCCAAAGGGTTTTTCATTACTTCTATTTTGGGGGGTGCTTCAACAGTCGTCTTTTTGAGTCTGGACGTTGTTTTGGCAAAACATTATCTGACTCCTGTTGCAGCAGGACAATACGCACTTCTTTCGCTTTCCGGAAAGATTATTTACTTTTTGGGAGGTTTGTTTTCGCAGTTTATTAACCCAGTTATAAGTAAAAAACTTGGGGAAAATAAAAACTCAATTGACGTTTTTTACAAACTCCTGACAATATCGGCTATTTTTTCGGCTATTGGATACATCTTCATCGGGGTTTTGGGTTACGAGATAGTACCTTTACTATTCGGAGAAAAAGCGCGGGCAATAGTTGAAATCTTGCCTATTTACGGACTGGCAATGTTTGTCTTTAGCGTTTCCGGAGGATTTATTATCTACCATCAAATTAAAAAGCACTATATTTTTCCAGTTACCTCATTCTTATTTTCTTTAATTTTGGTCTACGGAATTGTTATGAACCATGCTGACTTTACTCAAGTAGCAACCGTAGTTTCAATTGTAAGTTTCATGCAGTTTTTAACGGTTGTATTTATCCACCTTTCTTACGATAAGCTGTCCACCTTGGCCCGTAACATCGGAGATTTCTTGGGTCTTTTTGAATCCTATAAAGGAAGCGAACCAGCTGACCAAGGCATAAGGATCCTTATTTTGAATTGGAGAGACTCCAAGCACGTCTGGGGCGGAGGAGCCGAAGTTTATGTAGAAGAGCTGGCAAAAAATTGGGTAAAGGAAGGCCACAAAGTTACCCTTTTTTGCGGAAACGACGGAAACTGCAAAAGAAATGAGGTTATCGATGGAATAAGAGTTGTAAGGCGCGGCGGATTTTATATGGTCTACTTCTGGGCATTTTTATACTACATTTTCAGATTTAGAGGAAAATTTGACGTTGTTATCGATTGCGAAAACGGAATACCTTTCTTCACTCCTCTTTATGCTAGGGTGCCAAGGGTACTTCTTATTCATCACGTCCATCAGGATGTTTTCAGAAATCACTTGGTCTTTCCGCTATCTTTTTTTGCGATGTTTTTGGAAGCAAGATTAATGCCCTTTTTATACAGAAAGACACAGGTAGTGACGATATCGGAATCTTCTAAGAAGGCAATAGTGAATAAGAACCTGACTCGCAGGAAAAGGATAGAGATTGTAAATCCAGGGGTTGATCTGGATCTTTTCAGAAAAACAAAAAAGACGATTTCTCCTACGTTTACCTACGTTGGAAGATTAAAACACTATAAAAATGTTGATGTTGCAATCCGCGCGTTTTTGCAAGTATTGAGAATCTATCAGGAGGCACGTTTTTTAATTGTTGGTAAAGGAGAGGAAGAAACAAATCTTAAAAATTTAGCTAAGGAGCTGGGAATTGAAAAATACGTGATCTTTGCAGGTTTCGTAAGTGAGAAGAAAAAGTCTCAACTCTTGGCACAAAGCTGGGCTGCGATTCAACCTTCCTCTTTTGAAGGCTGGGGAATAACAGTAATAGAAGCAAATGCGTGCGCTACTCCGGTGATCGCGTCACGAATTGACGGACTTTCCGATTCGGTCAGAGATGGGTCTACGGGTCTGTTGGTTCCTGTGAAAGATGAAAAGGTTTTAGCCAAAGCTATGGAGGGAATGATTACAGATAAAAAGTACAGGCGAGAACTTTCCAAAAACGCTTATCAATGGTCAAAGAATTTCAGTTGGGAAAAAAGTGCCAGGGAATTTTTGAAGATTATTTTCAAAGTACTCGAGCCCAATAGAGAAGTAATTTTCACACGAAGAATCGCGATAGCAGAAAACTAGGTCCAATTGAAGAACCCATAGTTATGTACTATAATATGAATTTAGGAAAACAATAATATGAAAGCAGTAATTTTAGCAGGTGGCTACGGCACCAGAATTAGTGAAGAAACAGGCGTACGTCCGAAACCAATGGTTGAGATAGGGGGCAAACCAATTCTTTGGCACATTATGAAGATTTATTCCCACTATGGGATAAATGAATTTATCGTTTGCTGCGGATACAAAGGCGAAGTTATAAAAGATTACTTTGCCAACTATCAATTACGTAATGCCGACCTGACGTTCGATTTGGCAAAACACTCCATAGAGGTTCATAAAAATGGGGCAGAAAATTGGAGAGTCACATTGCTTGACACAGGTGAAGGTTCAAACAAAAGCACTCGTATAAAAATGGCGAAACCCTTTATCGGAAATGAAACTTTTTGTCTGACGTACGGAGACGGAGTTTCAGACATTGATATTAATAAACTTATTGAATTTCATAAATCTAAAAAGGGCGTTGTCACAATGACCGCAGTCCAACCTCCCGGTCGTTTTGGTGGATTCGTTTTGAAAAAAGGACAATCTAAAGTTAGCAGTTTTATGGAAAAACCAAAAGGTGACGGAGCTTGGATTAATGGCGGTTTTTTTGTACTGGAACCTGAAGTTTTCGATTTGATTGGAGAAGGACATTTTGAGTGGGAGGATCAAATATTGCCTAATTTAGCGAGCAACGGAAAGATGTTCGCTTATGTTCATGACAAGTTTTGGCAGAGTATGGATAGTCTTAGAGATAAGAATGTTTTGGAAGAATTTTGGAATTCTGGGAAAGCTCCGTGGAAGGTTTGGAAATAAATATGAAAGTTCTAGTTACAGGATCAGACGGATACATTGGAACAGTTTTAGTTCAGGAGCTTTTGAAAAAAGGCTTTGAAGTTGTTGGTTTAGATACAGGTTTTTACCGATCAGGCTGGCTTTATAATGGTATTAAAACTCCCCCTGTTGTCATTAGCAAAGACACTCGCGAAGTGACAGAAGAGGACCTGGCGGGGCTTGATGCCGTTGTACACCTCGCGGAGCTTTCTAATGACCCCCTTGGGCAGTTGGATGAGTCTTTGACCTATGAAATTAACCATAGAAGTACGGTAAATTTAGCAAAATTGGCTAAAAAAGCCGGAGTTAAAAGATTTATATACTCTTCTTCCTGCAGTATCTACGGAGCAAGTGATGAAATCTCTGATGAAAGTTCAAAACCAAATCCTCTAACAGCATATGCGAAATGTAAATTATTGAACGAAAAATCGCTAATCCGTTTGGCAAGTAAGGATTTTACTCCTGTGATTCTCCGTAATGCTACGGTTTTTGGTCCATCCCCAAGAATGAGATTCGATTTAGCTATAAATAGCCTTTGTGGGTTTGCTTATACGACCGGAAAGATAAAAATGCAAAGTGACGGTACTGCGTGGAGGCCATTTGTTCACATAAAAGACGTTGCGAATGCTATGATTTCAGCCCTTACTGCTCCTAGAGAACTAGTTCATAAAGAGATTTTTAATATAGGAAGTAAAAATTCTAATTTCCAGATAAAAGAAATAGCGGAAATTATTTCGAAGCAAATGCCGGATTGTAAAATTACAAGAAATAAAAAGAATGTTGACACCCGAAATTACAAAGTTTCATTTGAAAAAGCGCTTAATGGTCTTCCTGGGTATGATCCCAAAAGAAGCGTCCAGAAGGGTGTGCGAGAGTTACTAAAATTGTTTAAAAAAGTTAATTTAGATGAGAATACCTTTAATTCTAGGAATTATATCCGTTTAAGCCAGATTAAATATCTAAGAGACATAAGTTCAATTGATGAAAAATTTTATTGGAGATAAGGTATGAAAAAGAAAGCTATGACGAAAAAAACGATAAAAACTAGAAAAACCTTAAGATGCAGATTTTGTGGTACATCCTTAAAACATGTTTTTGCGGATTTGGGATCAACACCGTTATCTAACTCAAATCTTACGCCGGAAGATCTGAATAAATATGAAGTTTATTACCCCCTAAAGGTATTTGTGTGCGATAAGTGTTTTTTGGTTCAGCTTCCCGAACATGAATCTGCAGATAAAATATTTACTCAAGAATATGCTTATTTTTCGTCCTATTCAACAAGTTGGCTTAAACATGCTGAAGATTATGTTGAGTATATTACAGAGAGACTTAATTTAGATACAAAAAGTCAGGTAATTGAGATAGCCAGTAATGATGGCTACCTTCTTCAGTATTTTTTGCCAAAGAACATTCCGGTTTTAGGTATTGATCCTGCGGCAAATACAGCAAAAGTTGCTGTTAGTAAGGGGATTCCGACACTTATTGAATTCTTTGGCACAAAACTAGTAAAGAAGCTTATTACAAAGAAAATTTTTGCAGACCTAATAATAGGTAATAACGTATTAGCGCATACACCTTCCCTTAATGACTTAGTAGCTGGTATGAAGATGATATTGAAGCCCCAAGGTGTAATTACTATGGAATTTCCACATTTACTGAAATTGATGGAGGGGAACCAATTTGACACTATTTATCACGAGCACTACTCTTATTTTTCTTTCATTGCGGTAGGAAAGGTCTTTGCGAAACACGGACTTACTATTTTTGATGTGGAGGAATTACCAACACACGGGGGATCACTGCGTATTTTTGCGAAGCATACCGGTAACCGTAATCTTCAGGAGACGGAAAGCGCTAAAAAGTTAGTAGAAAAAGAGAAAGAATATGGATTTGAAAAAATGAAAACCTATACGGATTTTCAAAGTAAAATCATTCAAACAAAATTGAATCTTTTGGAATTTATAATTGGGGAAAAAAAGAAAGGGAAGACGTTTGTCGGTTATGGTGCTCCAGCTAAAGGAAATACTTTTTTAAACTACTGTGGAATTCGAACTGATCTTTTGGAATATACGGTTGACAAAAGCCCGCACAAGCAAGGATTGTTTCTTCCCGGAACAAGAATTCCTATTTATCCCATCGAAAAGATTTTGGAAACAAAACCTGATTATATATTTATTCTTCCCTGGAATTTGCAAGACGAGATTATGAATATGCAGGAAATGAAAAAAGTTAAAAGATGGGGCGGGAAGTTTTTTGTGGCAATTCCGGAGGTAAAGATATATGGGTAAAGCAAATTCACATTACAAAAAAGTAGGTAAACAGGCTTGGAAGCTGATGGAAAGACTTTTTCCAATAACCAGAAGCCAAACCGGAGAAGGTGTGCGTGAGACATTTAGAATAATTAGTGAATATATTCCACTTAGGATATTTGAAGTCTCAACGGGAAAAAAAGTTTTGGATTGGAGGATTCCACAGGAGTGGAATATTAAGGATGCCTACATAAAAGATGTGAAAGGCGAAAAGGTAGTTGATTTTAAGAAAAATAACCTGCATGTAGTTAGCTATAGCCAACCGGTAAGAAAGATAATGGAGCTTAAAGATCTAAAAAAGCATCTTCATACGCTTCCTAATAAGCCTGATGCAATTCCATACAGAACTTCTTATTACGAGAAAAACTGGGGATTTTGCATGAGCCACAAAGACTATTTGAAGTTGAAAGAAGGTAAGTACGAAGTTGTTATCAACGTGAGCTTAAAAAAAGGTTCTCTTACCTACGCGGAATGCAAAGTAGCCGGAAAGACAAAAGATGAGTTCTTAGTCTTTACTCACATCTGCCACCCTTCTCTTGCAAACGACGGCTTATCGGCAGTTGTGGTTGCTACCTATATTGCAAAGCATTTATTGAACAGTAAAAATTTAAAGTATACTTATCGGTTTATCTTTGCCCCTACAACAATAGGAGCAATAACTTGGCTTGCCAGAAATGAAAATAAGCTTTCCAATGTTAAAGGCGGACTGGTTTTGGCGGAATTAGGCGGGCCAGGACATCCAATTTACAAAAAGTCTAAGAGCGGCAACGCTTTAGTTGACAGAATTTTTGGGAGGATGTTAAAAAGAGAGTGGAAGAAATTAGAGATAAGAGAATTTAGTCCTTGGGGTCATAACGAACGACAATTTTGTTCCCCCGGATTTAATCTTCCTGTCGGCTGTCTCATGAGAAATCCACACGAAGAGTATAGGGAGTATCACACATCTTTAGATAACCTTTCTTTTGTTAAACCCGAACACCTCGCGGATTCATATAAGGCAGCTGTTTTGGGATTAGATGAGTTAGAGCGTCAGGAATACTATCTCAATCTGCACCCGAAAGGAGAACCGCAACTTGGCAAAAGAGGGATTTATAAGACAATGAATACATTAAGTACAAAAAGAGCTGATGAGCAAAAAGCCATGCTTTGGGTTCTTAATTACTCGGATAAAGAACACAGTTTAGGGGATATTTCTGAAAAGTCGGGAGTTGACATTAAGACCATTAGAAAGATGACAAAGATTCTTGAAGACAAAAGACTGATTAAAAAGATTTGATTATGATAAAAAATTTACCACCAACATTCACGGTCGGAATCGCTACATGCTATGGCGGTGAAAATTTAATCAAAACCGCTGAAAGTATTATTGCATCAAAAGGTATCGGCAAATTCAGATTTATTGTGGTTGCAGATACTGTTCCAATCAAAAAAGAAATTCTTAAAAGATTTAAAACTTTGGGAGTAGAAGTCTATGAAAATAAGGATCGAGGAAGTCAAGCTAAAAAGTTTAGACAAATTATTGACAAAACGGATACCGAGGTTCTTATATTTACACAAGACGACGTGGAATTCGAAGGCTACGCCGTACTGGAAGTTCTCAAGAAGTTTGCTGATGATAGGAAAACTACTTTTGTGGTTACGAGAGTTAAGCCACTTTCTGCTAAGACTTTATTAGAAAAAATTATTGAAATTGGAGTACAGGGTACTTATAAAGTCGGTGAGCAATGGAGAGGTGGGGATAATTATCTTCTTGCAAACGGCCGATGCATGGCTTTCAGAACCAAGCATTTAAAGAAAATGAATGTATTGGAGGGAGTTGCAAATTTAGATGCGTATCTTTATTTGGAGAATAAAAGATGGGGCGGCAAGTTTAAATACGCAAGACGTGCGATTGTTAACAATAAAAGTCCGGAGATAATGGATGAGCACATGCACCAATCGAGTCGCTTCCAGAATTCGAGGCAAGAATTAGAAAAGTATTTTAGAGATTTGGAGGCAGAATATAAGATTCCGACAATTGTCTATATAAAAGCAGGATTTCTGGAATTTTTGGCAAACCCCTTTTTTACGACACTTTATATATTTCTTTTTGCATATTCCAGACTTAAAAAACAAAATACGAAAAAGGCTATTGATCCATTATGGAAAGCAGATATTTCTACAAAAAAAATATGAAAAGAAAATCAACAGTTACAATCGGCATCCCTGCCTATAACGAAGAAGCAAATATTGGCAAATTAATTAAATCCCTGTTGTCCCAAAAGCAGGAAAGTTTCGTATTGGAAAAAATAATAGTAGTTTCCGATGGAAGTACTGATAAAACTGAAGGTATGGTTCTCGCCATTAGAAACCCAAAAATACATTTGATAAAAAATTCGCAAAGATTAGGTCAACCTAAAACCCAAAATTTAATAGTCAAAGAATCTCAGTCGGATATTCTTGTTTTTATTAACGCAGACGTTTTACCTAAAGGCGACAACTTCCTTGAGGAGATAATTAAACCCTTTAATAAAGATAAGAAAGTTGGGATTGTAGGCGCAAATACGATGAGTGCAAAACCCAGAACTTTTTTTGAGAAAGTGATTGTTACTGGAAGGGAGTTTAAAAAGAGTATTTATATGCAAATAACTGTAGGAACGACAGTTTATCTTTGTCACGGAAGAGGACGCGCTTTCTCTAAAGAATTATACAAAAAAATTCAGTGGCCTGATGATTGTGCAGAAGATGCCTATTCATATTTTTTCTGCATTACTAATGGTTTTAAATTTAAATTTTCAGAAAATTCTACGGTTATTTTTAGATCTCCATCAAATCTTTCTGGTCATAAAAAACAAAGCGACAGGTTTGTGGAAGGGAAGAAAAATCTGGAAAGGCATTTTAATAAGAATTTAATTAATAGTCAGTATCATATTCCTCTTAGTATATTTTTCAAACAACTTTCTAGGAATATTGTTAAAAATCCAGTCGAATTACCTATCTATTTTATGATTGTTTTTTACCTCAAGGTAATTAGAAAAATAAGTAATTCGGTTGATAGAAGTGGAAATTATTCCTTATGGCAGGTAACAGTTTCATCTAAAAAAATATGAGAAAGAGACTACCTACGGTTACGGTTGGAGCAGCAGCGTATAACGAAGAGGTGAATATTGTGAATTTTCTGAAATCTGTTTTAAACCAGAAAGAGGAAGGTTTTATATTGAAATGGATTTTTGTTATTTCCGACGGATCTAAGGATCGAACTGTAAGGATAGCAAAATCGATTAATAATCAGAAAATCAAAGTAGTTGATAGTAAGAGAAGGCTCGGACAACCAACGCGGCTTAATCAAATTTACTCTCGATTTGACAGCGATTACCTTATACAGACTGACGCAGATACAATTTTTGCCAACAATGACGATATAAAGAAGATTGTTGAAACTTTCGAAAAAAATAAGGAAGTAGTTATGTGTGGCGGGAAGATCTATTTTCTTAAACCAAAGAGTCTTGTTCAACGTGCCGTATATGTGTCTGATTTAATTTACAAAACAGCTGGAGATTTATACAGACACGGGAACAATATTTTTACTGCACACGGAGCATTTCTAGCTTATAGGAAAAAATATATTAAAAGTGTACGTATACCGAAAGATGTTATTGCAAATGACAAATATGTTTATCTAACAAGTGTTACGCGAGGGCTTAATTATAAATTTGTAAATAATGCAGCAATATATACGGAATTACCACTAACTCTAAAGGATCAGATAAAACAGAATACTCGGTTTAAAACAGCAAAAGAGCAACTTGCTCTATATTTTCCTTTGAATCTTTTGAAAAAAGAATATTATTTACCGAAAGGTTTGATAGTTAAGAACTTAATTTATCAAATAATATTAAATCCTGTACCGCTTATGTATATGTTTCTTATTAATCGCTATTGTAAGTTGTTGGCTAAAAGACAGCAAAAAAAAATGTCAAATATTCTTTGGGATAAATTAGAAAGAACCGTAATTGCAGTTAACTGACTTTATGAGGAACAAAAAAACAACCGTAACAATAGGTTTGTCGGCCTACAACGAGGAGGCTAACATAGGAAATCTATTACAATCTATCCTTAGCCAGAAGGAGGATGGATTTACTTTAAAAAAAATCCTGGTTGTTTCGGATGGTTCAACCGATAATACAGTTAATATTTTAAGATCATTCAAAAACTCTAAAGTTAAAGTTATTAATTCTAAAGTTAGGTTAGGACAACCGACCAGACTTAATCAAATTTACTCACTTTTTAATAGTGATTATCTTATTCAAACTGATGCCGATGCAATCTTTTCGCACAAGAATGTTATAAAGTATGTGGTTGAAGCGTTCAGTAGGAACAGGAGAGTTGCCATGATCGGAGGAGACGTAACCCCGATAAAGCCTAAAAATTTAGTCCAAAAGGCGATTTTTGCTTCAAATGCCTTTTATAAAGCACTCGGTGAAGAAATAAATAAAGGAAATAATATATTTACCGTTAATGGGCCGTTTCTTGCGTATCGGCATGATTTTGTTAAAGCTATACGTTTGCCAAAAGATATTATCGCAAGTGACAAATTTATGTATCTCAAGTGCATAATGCTTGGTCATAAATATAAATTCTCAAAAAACTCTGGTGTATTTTTTGAGTTGCCACTAACTCTTAGAGATCAAGTAAAACAAAACTCGAGGTTTAAGGTAGCAAAAAAACTTCTAACCCAGTATTTCCCGGTAGAGGTTTTACAGAGAGAATATAGGTTGCCAAGAAAATTAATTCTTAAACGATTACTTATTCAGTTTGTCAAGGCACCATTACCTTTATTTTACATATTTTTAATTAACCGTTACTGCAAAATTCTTGCTTTTTATAAAGAAAAAAAGATGTCAAATATTCTTTGGGATAAATTAGAAAGAACAAAAGTTGTTTTGAATCATTAGTATGTTAAATAAACCGACCGTAACAGTTGCCATAAGTGCTTATAACGAAGAGAAAAATATTAAAAATTTCTTAGAGAGTGTTTTGGCTCAAAAAGAAATGGGTTTTGCAATAGAGGCAATATGGATATTTTCCGATGGTTCAACTGATAAAACAGTTAGTACTATAAAGTCACTCAAAGATAAAAGAATAAAAGTGTTTGAGGATAAAGTGAGGAGAGGAAAGTCGGGTAGATTAAATCAAATTTACTCAAAACTCGAAAGCGACATCTTGATACAGTCGGATGCAGATGTAATATTTGCGCACCCATATGTGGTATACGACATTATTCAACCCTTACTGAAAAAGACGGCAGTAGGAATGTGTGGGGGTAACCCAATTCCTTTGACTGGCGAGACTTTTACCGAAAAAGCCGTCAACTGTACTGTAAATTCATTCTTACCCTTAAGGAAAACACTAAGAGGAGGAAATAATATTTTCTCTGTTGACGGCAGAATCTTAGCTTATAAGAAAGAATTGGTTAAAAAGATGCATATTCCTGAGGATATGATAGCAAATGACGCCTTTACCTATTTTCTATGTTTAACAAAAGGCTATGAATATCGATTTGTTGAAAATGCGGTTGTTAACTTCCGATCCCCTCAGAATCTTGCCGATCATATAAAGCAAAACACAAGATTTAAAGCCGCCCGACTGAGAATGTATAAATATTTTCCTGATACCCTTGTTAGACACGAACAAAATATTCCTAAAGGGATATTGTTGAAAAATCAACTTACTCAATATTTAAAACACCCAATTTTATGTATTTATATATTTTTTGTTAACAAGTACTGTAAATACAAGGCATACAAGAACGAGGAAAATATGGATGCTCTTTGGAAGATGGCTTGGTCTTCTAAACTACTTGTTAAAAATAACTAAAATGATAAAGACAAAAACTATTTCCGCAACAATTTGCATTAAAGAATACTCTTCAATAGTGATTGAAGCGGTTAACGGCTATCTGAAACAGACGTTGCCGCCTCTGGAAATTATTGTGGTGGGTAAAAAATCGGTACTTAAAAGACTCAAAGAAAAATTTCAGAGAAAAGAAATAGTCAAATTTGTTAATTTTTCCGGTGAGAAAAACGATGCAAGAAATACGGCGATTGCAAGCACAAAAGGCGATTATGTGATCTTTTCCGACCACGACATGGTACCGTCGAAGAATCTGATAGAAGAGTGTTTGAAATCGCTTAACGATTATGGTGCTTTGATTATTCCGGAAATAGGAGCAATAGGCGGAAAGTTGTCTAATAAAGTATTTAGATTAGAAAAAGAAATTGTACAAACTGATCCCGACGCGGCCTCACCTAGATTATTTAAAAAGAGTCTTTTCGGAAAAGAAAAACCTTTTGACCCGATATTTGGAGTTTTGGACGAGTGGGGTTTTCATATTAACTTAAGAAAGAAAAAACCAAAGATTGGGCTTGTTCAAAACTCGTTCTTTAAAGTAAAAGACGGATTTTCAATTTCTGAGAGAGTTGTTAGGAGCTATAGAAAAGGATTCTGGTTTAAAAACTTACTAAGACAAAGCGACGCCCATGTTAAAAGGAGAGCCAACCCTTTTCGTAGGGGTATTATTGTTTATTTTAGAAATATCAACATTTTGCTTAAAGAACCGTTTGTAGCAATAATTCTTATCTTTATAAAAGGTATAGAATTTTTGGCTTTTTTAGCAGGTTTATTATTTAGCGGTTATTTAATACCGAAAAATATCGCTTATGAAAAAAATTATTAGTACATTTTTATTTGTGTTATTTGTATCCTTGATGTTGATGTTTGGGTTGCGTGGTTTGCCGGGCAATCCTTCCAGTACAGAGATCAACGAGAAGGTCTGGAAAGATGCCGGCCCATTAGAGTTATCGCCCGAGAGAGGTAGATATGCTCTTATGTTATCGTTAGTGGAAGATAGATCTTTCCACTTTTCACTTCCTATAGCTCGTTTTGCAACTCCAGATTTAGGATATAAAAACGGTAATTACGTTTCCTTGTTTGCTCCTGCCGTGTCTTTCATAGTCGCACCCGGTTACATACTTGGTAAGTACTTCGGTCTATCTCAAGTAGGCGCATTTTTGATAGTGGTTTTGTTCGCCATCCTGAATGCAGTTTTGATTCGTTCAATAGCTAAACACTTAGGTGCAAATAATTTAGCCGCATCAATTGCAGCTTTAATATTCTTATTTGCTTCCCCTGCTTTTGCTTACGCGGTCACTTTATATCAGCACCACATAACCACATTTCTTATATTGTTGTCTGTTTGGTTGCTTCTAAAAAAAACCAATATGTTTTCCTTATCAATTGTCTGGTTTTTGTGTGCTTTATCAATTCCGGTAGATTATCCAAACATGTTCTTTATGTTGCCGATCGGCGCTTTTGCTTTAACAAAATTATTTGAGGTTACAAAACTGAATGGTGGCACAAAAATCAAAATTAAACCTCTTTTGGCCTTATCTTTTGTTTCCGTTATTATTCCAGTGGCATTTTTCTTGTGGTTTAACAAGAACTCCTATGGAGAACCCTTACAATTTTCAGGTACTGTTGCGAGCGTGAAAGAAATCGATGAGCAAGGTAAGCCCACTGTGCCGGGTAGTTTAGGGCAAGATAACGCTGAACAATTTGTTAATCCTGATTTGCAGAAGAAATCATCCGTCCTTTTCTTTAGTACAAGAGCATTGCCAAGCTTACTCTATTCGCATTTACTGAGTCCAGACAGGGGTGTATTGTTTTTCACTCCGGTTATGTTTTTTGGGATCATAGGGGTGTTTTTTCTCTACAAGAAAGATGGAAAAATTACTTCATTACTTATCGCGATTATTGGATTTAATATTTTTCTCTATGCTATGTTTGGCCAGGGAGGCTGGGCTTTTGGATCCCGTTATCTTATTCCGACGTATTCCATAATGGCAATATTTATTGCAATAGCATTGACGAGGTGGAGTAAGAAATTCTTATTTATTTTGATATTCTTACTACTTACCACATATTCTGTTTCTGTTAATACTTTAGGAGCTTTAACGACCAATAGTAATCCTCCTAAGGTCGAGGCAGTAGCTTTGGAAAAAATTTCTGGAAGAAAAGAACCCTATACCTATTTAAGAAACTTGGAGTTTTTGATATCTAATAAATCCAAATCTTTCGTTTATCAAACTTGGGTAAAAAATTATTTGTCAGCCCCCGCGTATTACTTTCTAATTGCAGGGACAATTATTTTGGTTATCGGGGGACAAATTACATTTTTATACCTAAAGACTAGAAGGAGAGATAGCTTATGAAAATTCCAAGCCTAACTTTAAATTTCGTAGTTAAAAACGAAACACTTGAGAAGATACAAAAGTGGTTTGAAATGCATGCGTCCTTTTTGGTCGTTTTTATTTTGTCCATTATTTCGGTTTATACATTTATTCATTATGATCTGAACGGGCTGGGGTTATCGTATAATGATGCCAGATCCCATTTGGATATTGGAAGAAGAGTTGTAGAGGGGTTAAAACCTGGTCTTGCGCAGATCGGATCTGTTTGGCTTCCGCTTCCGCATTTTTTGATGATTCCAACCGTTTGGATTGATTATATGTGGCACTCGGGATTGGCAGGCGCCACCCAGTCAATGATCTCTTTTATTGCGGTCGGAATAATTATCTACAGTTTTACCAAAAAGCTCGGAGTCGGATTATTGGGCAGACTTTTCGCAGTTTTGGTTTTTGTTGCCAATCTTAATATTTTATATCTTCAATCAACCGCAATGACCGAGCTTTTACTTTTAGCGACGATGACGGCTGGCGCCTACTATCTTTTGGAATGGGCTAGAACTGATGAGGTACTTCCTTTAATCAAATCAGCATTTTTTATAATGGCCTCAACCCTAACACGCTACGACGGCTGGTTTTTACTGGTGGTGGCGACAGCCATTATTGCAATTATTGTAATAAGACGAGGTGGATATAAAGAGGCAGAAGCAAAAGTGTTAACTTTTGCGACTCTTGGCGGCTTTGGAATTGCGCTTTGGTTTTTATGGAACCTGGTAATTTTTAAAGACCCTTTGTACTTTGCATTTGGTCCATTTTCGGCCCGCGTCCAACAGGAACAACTTGCCCAGGCAGGGGAATTGGTTACCGAAGGAAACTTGATCCTCTCTACTAAACTATACTTGTATTCACTCGTATACAATATTTATGTATACCCCTTGTTATTGGGAGTTTTCGGATTCATCTTACTTTTGACCTCGAAACTCAAAAGAGAAATCAAAATTGCGTCTCTTGCATTAATTACACCGCTTTTTTTTAATATCCTGGCGCTTTATTTCGGGCATTCGGTAATTTTTATTCAGGGTATATCTGGGAAAACTTGGTTTAATGTCCGCTACGGAATAATGATGGCACCGGCTATCGCAATTTTTTCAGGATTTCTGGTTGACAGATTAAAGCCTTTGAAGTGGCCGATTATCGGACTTTTCTTATTTACAACCTTTTTCGCTTTTACAAGCCAAGATGCCGTGACAATCGACGATGCCAGAGTCGGATCAAGCCAGAAAAATGTAAGCGAGGTTTCCGGGTGGCTTTCAAGAAACGCAAAAGATAAAGATGGTTTTATTTTAATTTCAGCCGCAAGCCATGATGCTATAATATTTTCCTCGGGGCTGCCTATGAAGAAATTTATCCATGAAGGAACAGGTGCATATTGGCAGAGTGCGACAACTTCTCCCGATAGGTGGGCCAGATGGATTGTAATGCGGACACACGACGATAACGATCTTTCTTGGAAGTTTACGAGTCGATCGGGAGCTCTTTCCAAATACAATCTTGTCGAAAGCTACCCGTTTGCAGATATATATGAGTTGGATGAGGTGTATTTGGGTAGTTTGAATACTGAAGCGGTTTTTGGAAACAAGGCAGATCTTAAGAATGTAAGATGAAAAAATTAATTAGTATTTTAGCCCTAATAGTAATAGTTCTGATCTTTTTAGGCGGTAATTTTATCACTTCGAGAGCTGTGGAAAGCCAAAATAATACAACGGACCCTCTTGGGTGGTGGGAAGTTCAATCAATTGATTCGGTTAAATACTCAAGAGACGTTGCCCGCGAAAAAGCAAAAGATACTTCATTTGATCAAACTATCGATAAACAGGTTTCGGCAATTGTATCGACCGGTGCGACTCACATCGCAATAGGAACTCCATACGATAAAGAATTTATTCCGTTTTTGACTCGGTGGGTAATTACCGCCCGCAAATACAACCTGAAAGTTTGGTTCAGGGGTAACATGTCCGGTTGGGAGGGTTGGTTCGGCTACAAAAAAATATCCCGCGACGAGCATATAAAACAAATACAGGAGTTTATTCTGGGAAACGGTGCGCTTTTTGAAGAGGGCGATATATTCAGCGCGTGTCCCGAATGCGAAAACGGCGGACCTGGCGATCCCAGATCAACAGGTGACGTCAAAGGTCATAGGCAGTTTTTGATCGACGAATACAAAATTACAAATGACTCCTTCAGAAAAATTGGGAAAAACGTACGATCAAATTTTGTACCCATGAACGGAGACGTTGCTTATCTTGTGATGGATAAACAAACCACCAGAGATCTTGGTGGAATTGTAGTTATAGATCATTACGTCAAGAATCCCTCGGAATTAGCTACCGATATAGAAAAGATTGCCGAAAAAAGCGGAGGAAAGGTAGTGTTAGGAGAATTTGGCGCGCCGATTCCGGATTTAAACGGGAGCTTAACAGAGGAACAACAGGCAATCTGGATAAATGAGGCACTTACAGGTTTATCTGAAATAAGCGAACTTTCAGGAGTTAACTATTGGGTGGGTTTTGGTGGAACTACTGCCCTTTGGAAAAGCGGTTATTCGGAAAAACCGGCAGTTAAAGTCTTAAGGTCCTTTTTCAAACCAGAAGTAATTTCCGGGCGTGTTAATAACGAAATAGGAAAACCTGTTGGCGGAGCGAAGGTTTCCTTAGGTATTAAAACACAAATTTCTAACAAGGACGGCACTTTTACGATTCCCTATATTTCCGATAAATACACTCTCAAAATAGAAGCATCCGGCTATAAAACGCAGGAGTTTGAAATAGGCAAGAATCAAGACCTTGAAGTTGTAGTCAAAAAAGAAAATGAAGATATAATCTTTAGAATTTGGAAATTTTTATACAGACTATCAAAAGGTTAAAATATTGCAATTTCGGTCCTATAATGTTATAGTAATATTACTCCTGCTCCCTATGAGATAGTTACTTTAACATCTCATGGGATCCCATTAGATGCATTGTGCTATCTAATTGGGACCAGATCCTGCTCTAAAAGATAATGAGTATTAAGAAAAATCTAGTCTTTCTTTTCATTCCGCTCTTGGTACTGTTTTGGGGAGCTAAAGATATTAATGCACAGACTCCTCCCGACTTTCCCGCCTGTTCAAATCCTCAAGGAACTCTAAAAGTGAAATACGATAGCGGAGTTCATGGAATTCCCGGTGACCCGAATTCATATACCGGCTCCGACGCTGTTTATACTGTTGATGCTGACCGGACACAACAGTGCTTCTGCTCCGACTCTGGGAACGGAATACAAACCAATTGGTGGAGGATCGGATCTTTGACGCAGGATGAAATTGATACTTTGGTGAATTTAGGCTGGCACTTTATTCCCGACGGGTCTTTGTGGGGACTTGATCTTGAACCCTATATGGCTTTGAATAGCACCTACGCGTGTGGCGGCGGAAGCACAACTTCAACGACCACTTCCTCCGGAAGCTCTAGTACTCAAGGAACTGTTCTCGCGGCCGCTGCAACAAGTCAAGGAGGGTCGGTATTGGGCTTGGCAGACACGGGAGATATAATCACTCTCTATGGCCTTTCAGTTTTGGGATTTGCCTCAATAATTCTTGGCACACTTCTTCAAAAAGAGTTAAGAGGATAGAATTTAAGTGAAAAAATTTCTTTCAAAATCATTAATCGGTTTCGGATTCATATGCATAATTTTAACCGTTTTTCTCTATTGGCAAAGAACTACTCCCAAAAGACTTAAATTTAACATCGATACTGTAAATTCCAATAGCAGTATTTCAAACACAAAAATTTATCCTAAGGTTTTAATTATTAAGGATCTCGGAATTAAGCTTGAAATTTATCCGACTGAAATAAAAAACGGTCGCTGGCAGGCAACTTCCAAAGGAGTATCATACCTTGCTACATCTCCCGTTCCGGCAGATGTTGGCAATTCAATTTTATACGGCCATAATTGGAGGAGTTTGTTAGGAGGCTTAGTAAATGCAAAACCTGGACAGGAAGTTGAAATTATTTTCTCGGACGGGACTAGTAAAAGGTTTGTTATTCAATACACGCAAGTTGTAACTCCAGATCAGACCGAAATTCTTGAAAACACCGAAGATAGAAGAATCACTCTTTATACCTGCACAGGATTTTTAGACAGTAAAAGGTTCGTTATTACTGCAATTTACCAAAATCCTGTTTAACTTCCGTTTTCACTTTTTCTTAAACTTGCTTGTATTTTGACCAAATTCTCACCGTATAAAACAGTGTTTGGTTGACCACTTTGTTGCATTGCCTCTATTTGTGATTTCTTATCTGCTTTTGAAGAAGAGGCGCTAGTTACTTCGACTAATATGCCTTTACTTTTTCCATTCAACTTTTGGTTTTTAACTAAAAAATCAATGACCTTTGTTCCTACCGGGATTTGGTACGTCACTTTTAAGTGTTCTTTTTGTAGGCACGCTTTAGCAAAAACATTTTCACCCCAGTTTTTGATTTTTTTAATATCTTTATCGCTAAGATCTATATTTCTCTCGCGCAATTGATTCATTATTAAACTTTAAAACATATTTATAAGCAAAGCTTGAAAATTAGTTTACCAGATACAACACAAACTAATTTATAGTAAATAGATATAGGAAGAATCAACTCTTGTTATTATTAGAAGATTAGTATTATTATATTAGGTCGTTAGAAGTTATTTTAATAAATCAGGCCTTTTTTTCCTTGTAAACTCGAGGGCTTTTTTATTTCTCCACGTTTTTATTTCTTCGTGGTCGCCGGAAAGAAGAACCTTTGGCACTTTCCAACCTTTATAATTTTCGGGACGGGTGAATTGGGGATATTCTAGTAAATTTTTAATTTTCGAATTTTCAGTTTCCATTTTAGAGAAAGATTCAAATTGAGTTGCATCCGACTTTTCCAGAACTCCGGGTATGAGACGGACGATGGAATCAATAATAACCATCGCAGGAAGTTCTCCTCCTGTCAAAATATAATCACCAATCGAAATAACTTCATCGGAAATGTGTTCCTGGATTCGGTAGTCAACGCCCTCATAATGGCCGGCTATTAGGATAAGATGCTTGCAGGAAGACAGTCTTTTCGCTTCTTTTTGAGTAAACTTTTTGCCCGATGCATCTGAAAGAATAACATTAGTGCTCGAAACATCGTATTTACCCTTTTGTTTGACTCTATCTTTATTTATTTTCTTAATTTCTTTATTTCTTAATTTCTTTATTTCTTCTACTGCCTTATCGATAACGTCAACTTTCAAAATCATCCCTACTCCACCTCCGAACGGTTTATCATCAACGGTTTTGTGCTTATCGTTAGCCCAATCCCTAAGATTATGAATGCTTATTTCAACTAAACCCTTGTCTTGTCCCCTTCGAATAATACTCTGATCAAAAGGCCCCTTAAACATTTCGGGGAAAAGAGTCAATATGTCGATTTTCATTACAATCAATTATACTGTATTTTGATCATATTTATGGAGCCGATTGCAGCTAAAAAAACGTACATTGGGATATTCTTGGTCTCCTTTGCCACTTTAATGTATGAGATTTTAATGACAAGAATATTCAGTGTAACTTTGGTTTATCATTACGCGTTCTTGGTCGTATCGATTGCGCTTTTGGGCATGACAATTGGTGCCAATTTTGTTTACCTATTTCCTAAAAACTTTGAGGATAAAAAAACAGATTATTGGTTGAGCCTCGCAACTTTGCTTTTTGGTTTATCGATAATATTTAGTTTTTTCGTTCAGACTAATGTTTATTTTTCGTTTACAAACCCAGCCGGAAACTCACTTGTACTTCTGACAAACTTCATTGTTACTATGGTTCCTTTTACATTTAGCGGTATTTGTATTTCGCTTGCCGTTTCAAAGTACACGAAAGGTATAAGTAAAATTTATGCATCAGATTTGATCGGCGCCTCTTTAGGAGCTCTTTTTTTAATCATCATTTTAAATAAGCTGGGAGCTCAAAATGCAGTGATTTTTGTCGCCGCCACCTCCTCCCTTGCCTCGGTAATATTTTCCAACTCTCTTAAGTTTTTCAGGGTTTCGCTTATCTCATTTTTGTCTATTCTTCTTTTATTAATTTTGAATATTTCGCTTTCGGGCAAGCAAAGAGGAATTTTCAAAATAAGATATGCAAAGGGTTATGAACAAAAGACGCCGATTTATGAAAAGTGGAATTCGTATTCAAGAGTTACGATCAATGAAAGAGAAAATATTGAAACGGTGAACGGAGTAAGTAACAAGTATTTACAAAAAGCTATTCTTGCCAAGAAGCTTCATATGCGAATAGATGCGGATGCCTACACCCCGCTTTTATATTTTGACGGAAATTTATCAACTCACGAGTATCTGAAACACGATATTGCGAATCTTGCCCACCAAATAAAAAAAGATGCCAATGTTCTAATTATAGGGTCGGGTGGAGGACGAGATGTACTTTCTGCACTTGTTTTTGATCAAAAACGCATTGTTGGAGTAGAAATAAATAAGGAAATAAATTATGCAGTAAATAGAATATACGGCGATTTTACGGGACACCTCGACGGATATCCGAATGTTGAGTTTGTAAATGACGAAGCAAGGAGCTTTATAGCTAGCCAAAAGGATCAATATGATATTATTCAAATTTCGTTAATCGATACGTGGGCTGCAACTTCCGCCGGTGCGTATGTATTGTCTGAAAACTCTCTTTATACGCTTGATGCATGGAATATCTTTTTGCAAAGATTAAGTGGTAACGGAGTTTTATCGGTTACTCGGTGGTATGTAAAATCGGACCCCCTTGAGATTTATAGATTAACCTCGTTGGCAACAGAAAGCGTAAGAAGAACGGGTGTAACAGAGCCTGAAAAGCATATAGTAATTGTGGATGATAATAATGCCCAAAACCTGAACAGCGGCTCGGTAGGACTAGCTACGCTTTTATTGAGTAAATCACCCTTTAGTCAAGAAGATTTAGCCAAGATTGAGGAAATATCCAAAGAAGACAATTTTGAAATACTTCTTTCGCCCAAAGGCAGCATGGACCCAATATTTACGAAGATTTATAAACCAGGTAGCTCATCCGAGATAAATGAGCTTTTGAAAGCCGATGTTTCACCACCAACCGATGAAAAACCATTCTTTTTTAATATGTTACGTTTTAAAGACTTATTTAATAACAGTTTAAAGGAGCGGAAAGTAGTCAATTTTAACATGACTGCAGTTGTGGTTTTGATGGTGGCTCTGGCTTTGATTTCCGCTTTTTCTCTGGTTTTTATTTTTATTCCACTTAAAATAAACGCAAGATTCGTTAATACCAGAAAGATATTGCCGATCTTTATGTACTTTGCAAGCATAGGTTTTGGATATATGTTAATTGAAATTTCCCAAATGCAGCGGTTGACGATATTCTTAGGTCATCCGGTATATAGCCTTACGGTAATACTTTTTACAATACTTTTGTCCAGCGGAATCGGAAGCTTCACAACTTATAATTTGAATAAAAAAATCGAAATTTCGCGGGGTGGAGTAAAAAAAATATTGATCTTATTGGCTACGCTTTTGTTGGTAGGGCTTATAACACCGGGCGCTTTGCATCTTTTCCAAAGTTTGCCAACCGTAGGTAGGATTTTGATATCAATCGTCTTGCTTACCCCCCTAGGATTTTTTATGGGAATGCTTTTCCCAATAGGCGTCAAAATGGCAGGATATGAAGATAAAAAAATTCTTCCTTGGCTGTGGGGAGTGAATGGAGCAACAAGCGTTTATGCTTCGGTTCCGGCAATTATTATCGCTCTTGCCGCCGGGATATCTTACTCTTACTGGACGGGATTTTTGTTTTATACACTTTCTTTTTTTACTTTCATCTGGATTTCAAAAGAGACTAAAGTTGGTAAGTTTAAGTAGGCTCTTTTTTTACTTTCTTTCTGGTGCTAAAATTATATGGCACCAAAACGGGTGTTTTTTTATGGTATGGAAAAAGAAGAAAAATTAAATATTTTTAAAAGGATTCTGAGAAGAAAAAAGCTTTTGATTTTAATCGTAGTTGGGCTTTCGGTTGCAGGATATTTTGTAAGGCGAACCTTTTTTCCTTCGACTGATGGTTTTGAAGAAGCGAAGGTTGAAAGAGGAGTTGTGAGAGAGGAACTTGTACTTTCGGGCGAGGTAAAGGCAGATGAACAGGCGAGACTTTCTTTTCTTACTTCAGGGGAGCTGGATTATGTTGGAGTGACAGAAGGAGAGGAAGTTAAAAAGGGCAACGTTTTAGCAAGACTTGATACAACAATTCTTTATCAGACTTATCTTTCGGCTGAAGCGGATTTAAGGCGATACGATGCATCGAAGGATAAGACTTACAATGATGTACAGGGTCATACGAAAGACGAAAGCTTTGCACAAATAGAGACAAGGACTATTGCGGAGACAAATAGGGATAAAGCCTATAGAGCTTACGTTTCTGCACAACAAAACTTGGCGAATGCTACCATTCGGGCTCCTTTCGATGGTATTATTTCAAGCGTAACGCATCCTTTTACCGGCGTTAATACCTCTTTGACAGAGTCTCAAATAGAAATAGTGAACCCCAAGACCATACTTTTTGAAGTGAGTGCTGACCAAAGTGAGGTGAATCAGATCTCAAGGGAACAAAAAGTAATTATCGTTCTAGATTCAATATCTTCCGAAGAGTATGAGGGGCAAGTTGAATTTATTGGACTTACTCCCAAAGTGGGTGAAGTTGGAGCGGTATATGAGGTCAAAGTTAGGTTTCTTGACGCGAATTTGGATGCGAACAAATTGAGGATTGGTATGACCGGGGATGCAAAATTTGTCTTATCTCAAAAGGAGAACGTACTTTTTGTCCCTTCGACTTTTGTCAATTCCGATACAAAGGGGAATTATTTGAACTTGGAAAAAGCCAACAATAAGATTTATGTTGAAACCGGTTTAGAAGGTGAGGAAAAGACTGAAATTAAAAGTGGCGTTAAAGAGGGCGACGTTATATATGATTAAGTTGGAGCATGTTAATAAAAGTTACTTTCTCGGCGATGAAGAGGTAAAGGCAGTTCGCGATGTAAGTCTTACTATAAAAGAGAAGGAATTTATAGGAATTTTGGGTACTTCGGGAAGCGGAAAATCGACTTTGATGCACATTATTGGTCTTCTTGAGCAACCGACTTCAGGCAAGGTTGTTTTGGAAGGAAAAGATGTTGCTAAACTGACAGATGCGGAATTGTCTAAGATAAGAAATAAAACAGTCGGGTTTGTTTTTCAATCTTTTAATTTAATAAATCGCTTTACGGTTTTGGAAAATGTTCTTCTGCCGACCAAATATTCAAAAGAGACAAGTTCATTTAATATAGAAGAACGGGCCGAAGATTTACTTAAGAGGTTTGGGATACTGGAGCGAAAAAACTTTTTTCCAAATAAAATTTCCGGTGGACAGCAGCAGAGGGTAGCCATAGCCAGGGCTTTGATTATGCAGCCAAAAATAATACTTGCCGACGAACCTACGGGAAATTTGGACAGTAAAACTGGGGATGAAATTATAAACATCTTGAAAAATTTAAATAAAGAGTTCGGAGTAACCGTTATTTTAGTTACTCATGAGCACGCTATAGCGGTAAAAACTAAGAGGCAAATTTATATAAAAGATGGAGAGGTTGTAGAAAAATATCTTTGAAGCTACCATGAAAATTCAAAACGGTTATGTTCATCTGGCAAAGGCAGCACTGGAAGACTTTAAAAGAAATAAAGTCCGTACTGCTTTGACTTCCTTGGGGATAATGATAGGAGTTTTGTCGGTTGTTATCCTTATTGCGCTCGGATTGGGGCTTAAAAATTACATTGAGGGTCAATTTGAAAGTATGGGGGCGAACCTGATTATGATCTTGCCCGGAAGCGGATTTACCGGTGAGGGAGGTGCTAGTTTTGGAGGACAGGGTACTGTGGGAGGAACGAGCTTTGATGAGAGAGACGTAAGTTCACTACAAAGAATTTCTGAGATTGATTATGTTGTCCCGGTTTTTATGAAAGGTGTAGCAGTTGAAGCCGGTGGAGAGAAAAAAGTAGCAAGCGTCATGGGAATGAACGAAGAGGGATTTAAACTAATGAATATTGAGGCCGTGAATGGGGAACTTTTCAATAAATCCGACGTCCAATCGGGAGTTAAAATTGCGGTTTTGGGTAACACTATTGCAACGGATTTGTTTGGAAGTGTGAACGAAGCCGTTGGTAAAACAATTCGTTTTGAAGATGCTAGATTTAAGGTTATCGGCGTCGCGAAGAAGAAAGGTGATCGCGAGGCAGATAATGGAATCTTTGTTCCATACAAGACAACATATGGAAGCCTGAATCCGGATAAGACTTTTTGGGCAATTTATTTGGGTGTCAAGTCAGATGATATGGTAGCTCTAGCCAAAACAAAGGCTGAGGAGGCGCTTTTAAAGCGCTATGACGAAGAAGATTTTGCCGTAACCGAGCAAGCGGAACTATTAAATACCATAAATCAGATTTTTTCGATTATAAACTCTGTATTAATTGCAATTGGCTCAATATCACTTTTAGTGGGAGGAATCGGGATTATGAATATTATGTTTGCCACGGTTACTGAGAGGACAAAAGAGGTTGGTATTAGGCGTGCGGTTGGAGCTACACAAACGGATATCTTAAAACAATTTTTGACAGAATCGGTACTACTTTCGCTTTTTGGAGGAATTTTAGGGTTACTTTTGGCCGTTGGTATAGTTTTTGTTGTACGGTTTTTCTTTCCTGCATCGATAAATGTATTTGCCGTTTTAATATCCCTAGTAGTTTCTTCGGCAATTGGGATATTTTTCGGAGTATTTCCCGCCCGGCGCGCTGCCAAACTCCCTCCAATCGAAGCGATACGCTACGAATAGACTACTTGTTTTTCTTTTTAACAATCTGTTACAGTTAATGCGATGGACAAAGTTGTAATTGTAATGCCAGCCTTTAATGAGGCTGAAAATATCGGTCCGATGATTGAGGAGTTGGTAGGCAAAGAATTCCCAAAAATAACTGGTGCCGAAATATATCTTTTGGTTGTTGACGCAAACTCACCTGACGGAACCGGAAAAATAGTTTCCGAGAAACAGTCTAAGTATAAAAATTTGCATTTACTATCCAAGGACAAAGGCGGTTTGGGAGCGGATTATGTTGCCGGATTTAAATATGCCATAGATAAATTAGACGCGGATGCCGTGATGGAAATGGACGCCGACTTTCAACATCCTCCGAGATTTGTTAAGCCAATGGTTGAGGCGTATCTTGATGGCGCCGATTACGTAATTGGGTCCCGTTATATTCCGGGCGGTTCGGTTCCAAAGGAGTGGGCTTTATTCAGAAAAGCCGTTAGCTTTTTTGGAAACCTATTCATAAGGATAGTTCTTGTTAAACCTAAACTTCATGATTTGACGACCGGTTTTAGATTAACAAGAGTAAAGGGAGTTTTAGATAAAATTGATTTAGATAACCTGATGGAACCAAAGCGATTTGCCTATAAAGTCGACTTACTCTATCAAAGTGTAAAAAATGCCAAAAAGGTAGTTGAAGTTCCTCTAGAGTTTGCTCCCCGTACTGCTGAAAGATCTAAATTTGATACAAAAGAGATGATTGCGACATTTAAAGTTGCCATTATTTTGGGCATAAAAGATAAAGCCAGATTTATTAAATTTGGGATCGTAGGATTTATAGGCTATTTGGTGAATGCTTTCGGCCTTGTTTTTTTTGCGAAGGTGTTTGGGATAGAATGGGCAATTTGGGCGGCGGCAACGGAGATGGCGATTATCAGTAATTTTATTTTAAATAATATTTGGACTTTCAAATCTGAAAAAATTGCAGGTGTCGGGAAACTTATATCAAAGTTTGTTCAATTTAATCTAACCTCCACTGGCGCTTTAGTCATACAGGCGGTATTCGGATCGCTCGGAGTACGTTTCTTCGGAACGGGGTCAAGACAAATAATTCTGCCTTTTATAATTCTTTTCTTGGTTCTACCATATAACTACTTTATGTATAATGCCGTCATTTGGAAAACTTGGAAACTTCCCTGGCAAAGAGTAAAATCTGTCTAATCTTCTTATGAAAGATCCAAAACCGTTCCCTATAAAGAACGAAGTGGAATTTAACAAGTTTTTGGTGCGGGAATATTTGAAATACGCCTCAGTTGATGAGGTATTCAGAATCCATAAGTATTCGCTTCCGGTCTCATATGCGAATTACCAAAGGATTTTGGATAAATGGGGAATTGTAAAAGCCGCCGGGCCGAATAGCAAGTTTAGCGAAATGGTCAATTTTTTGGCGAAGATGGTTAAAGAAGAAATACCGTTGGAAAAATTGTATAAAAAGACTCCTCACAGCTTCAGAACTTCCGTTGTGACTCTTTACAGAATCTTAAGTTACGTCAGAGAGGGAATTACCCGAAGAGTGGGAACTGCTTTGGTTATTACTCCCGAGAGTGAAGAAAATCTAATTCTTATTGCAAAAGATATGTCGACCCCCAGATTGGATTTTGGAAAGCCATACGGATCTTTTACCATACCCATGGGTTTTTCAAGCAAAGTCGATACAAGAAACGACGCGGTTTTGAGAGTTTTGCAACAGGAAGTTTTTACTAATGAAACTATCGAGAAGGAATTCCCTAGTAGTGTTATTCCTAAAAAATTGGAGCCGTTTATGTATTTGGACGTTTTAGATGTGAGAGTAGCAATTTACCATCTTGTACTTCCTAAAAAATATTCCAGCATAAGTGGGTTTTCGAGTTTCAAATTGCAGGATTTTAAATTCGTTAAGTTAGATAGGATTCTAAATAAGAAAGAGAGCCTAAATTATAGGTTCGGATTGGAAAATGCACTGCTAGGCTACAAAACTTGCTTGGATTTCAAAAGAAGAAAATTATCCTTCAATCCGCTGCAAGCGAAATCGGAATTGAACCGTGAATTGGTTGTGACGGTTGATTTTCCGCGGGAATAGCTTTTTGATTTGAAAATAGAGTTTTTTGCTCCATAGGTTTTTCTTCTTTCGAGTGACCGTTTCTAAAAAATTCTTGGTCTATTAGGACCGACAAAAAGGCTGAAAGAACCGTCACTGTGCTTCTCTCCCACGAGATTGTAACGCTGTTTTCTCAACCTCCAATGCATTGGTATATGGGCCTCTACATTAATAGACATGATCTTAAGTATATTTCTCAATATCTCTCAAGAGCTCTCTGATTACTTTGATTTCCAGTGTTTGATTTCACAAGGGATAATTTCTTTTTTTCTGTTTCTTGGGTTAAGAGCAATTTCCTTTGCCAAATATATAAAAAGTTTGTCTTTATACAACAGATTTTGTAAAGCCTCACGGTCAAAACTGCGAACAGTTAAGGAAAAGACTTTTTTATTTGGATCTAGATCTTCTCTAATCTCTTCGACCTCTTCCTTTATCTCACTTTTAAGACTTTGAAATAATTGGCCGATTCTATCTTGAATTTGAGGTCGAGGTAAAACTCTGGGGACAGACCTTTCAACAATAGCCATACTGAAGATCTTAGAAGAAGATTCCTCTCAGGAACTATCAGCCTACCCTATTTGATCTATCAAATTTAGAAATCTGGAAACGGATCGTCGGGATATTCGGTGTCTAGATTGTAATCTTTTGGGGATTTTGGAAGTTTAAGTAAAGGCGTATCGAATAAATTTTCCCCAATTTCTTTTCCGAAAGTGCCCTTTATTAATATCTCTAATTCCGGGGTAACTTTAATCAACCGGCGGGAAACCAAAGCCGCTTTTTGCAAATGACCATGACCTAATAATTCTTCTATTATTACTATGCCTAAGTCGATACCGCCGATGAAGACGGTATCAGATACATCGTCGGGGTGCGCGTCTCTTATCCATGACAGGGTTTCTTCATCATCGAATTTAGAAGTAGCGGATTCATTCCATTTATAAAATTTTGTGGAAGAATTTCCTTCCTCGCTGGAACTCAGATTTCTTGATTCACCCATGATAGCCTTTAAACTCATGGTGGAATTATAGGACCTGAATGAGTTTGAATCAAGATTTTTTGTTCACAATAGCGGGGCCCAGTCGGAGATTGGCATAACATTTTGGGAGATATAAGAAAGCGCAAAAAGATAAATTGGGATGATTAAGAAGGCTACGGCTATCTTAAACTCCTTTTTAACGAGGGCGTCGGAGTACGCAGCAAAAAGGAATGGAATGATAGGCAATGCATATCGGATTATATCTCGGTGTGAGACGAACAGAGTTGAGACAAAAAATGTTCCTACAAACCACGCAACATCGTAATCTTTCTTTTCGATTAATTTAATAAGTCCCAGGATGCCAAAGAGATAAACAAAGATTACTTCCTCTAACCAGAACGTTCCAACCCAGGGTTGGGAATAGTTAAAAATCTGAAAAGGAGGAAAAAAAAGATGAATATTATCGCCCGAATGGAAATATGCCAAAAAATCATTGAGCTGAACTTTATATAAAATGAAAACCGCGATTAAAGAAATGGGTATTAAAGATATGGATAAGTACTTTTTTATATCGAAGTGGGTTTTCCACCTGGAAAATGTTGTAGTCGCGGCACTTTTAATAATTGGCCAGGAAAGGGTTGCAAAATAAGAAATAAAAAGCAAGATTGCCGGCGATTTTGTCAGTTGGGCTAGAGCTCCCCAAATGCCGGAAGCGAAATACTTTCCCTTTTTAAAATAAAATATAGACGCGATAATTGCGGCAACGAAAAGCGGTTCTGAAGATCCGACGGATCTGACGATCAACCATCGCGCCGGAAATATTGAGAAAGCGAAGGTAAGAAAAAGAGCATTTTCCTTCCCAACATATTCTTTAATGAAAAGATAGAAAAAATAAGTGGCTAGGACCGAAGAGATTAAGGTTACAAAAAGCATTGAGTATGGAAAACCGAAAATTCCCGCAAAGAGTTTTATAAGGAGTGGGAATAGCGGGAAATGAGCCGCGTAATACTGGCTGGGTAGATTGAAAGAAAAATTTCCAATGAGTTCCGGTTTGTATAATGTTTTGGCAACAACTATAAAAAGTGGTCCGTCGTAGTTGGCAACGATTGTTGCCATGCCGTCTTGCGGCAGAGGAATTTTCCAAAAACTGGGAACTCTCAAGAAAAAAGGAAGCCAAACTAAAAATGTAGGAACAACCGATAGAATAACGATCAATAAAAAGAGACGGATTTTTGAGACCATTTGAGAAAATGATATCTCGTTTGAGTTCCAGTTACAAGTGAATAACTTCAGATATTCTTATTCACCTTTTAAAATAAATAACATATTTGATAAAATACCCTATTATGGTAGATAAAAAAGATAAATCCGTATCCAAGGAGGAAAAAATCGCGATGATTTTTAAGGAAAGTATGAAACCTTTAAATAAAAATCATCCCTTAAGGTGTATCGATGATCGGTTGCTTGCGCAAACTTTAGACTATAAAAATTTACCTGATTTTGTCGTAAAATCTGAGGAAACAGATGGGCCACAAATTCTTGGTGGATCATATTCCATCTTTGATCTGGCATTAGAACTTGCTCCAAAGAATATCGAAGTTAGTTTTGACCTTGTTTATGATCTTACCCAGAAAGCACACACTGATTCGGGATACGTTATGGGTATACATATGGATAATCACCATGATGAAATGGACAAGGGAAAGATAGAAGAACTCCTTAGTAGAGTTACAGAAAAAGAGGAAGTTAAAATTTCTGGTTGCGGCTATGATAGCCTGGTTCGTAGCGATGATAACCCACTTGATTTATCGGAAAAGTCAGTTGCGTTTCATAAAAAATATCCAAACAGAGCCGCTTTATTTATTAAAAGAGGTGCCAGACTTTCGATTTTAGGTGGACATCATGCGCCCAAAGAAAAAGCGTTGGCGGTGATAAATACGCGCACCAATGAAACTCTGGATGCCCCTCGAGCACATAAGTTAGATCAACCTATATATAACCACGATCAAAAACCATTTGAAGAAATCCTAAATGCTCTGTCCATCGATGCGGCTAAGATTGATCCTGAATGGGGTAAAAATATACGCGTAAATGGAAACAACCTTTATATGAAATGGTACACAATTGTAGCTAATAAATTGGCAGGAATGACTCCAATACAGGATTAATCTTGCTGGTGAATATAGCGACTTATTTATAACAGATCTCAAGAAAACCACGGGCCTCAGCCCGTGGATGAATTGAGCTCTGATATGTCGTCCTCTTTAAGAGGAAACCCCGCTCTTCAGAGCGGGGAGGACGTCATTGACTATTTAAACTAACCAGGCTAAAATTGGTTGAAAAGTTTTCATGCTTTTCTCACCTACTTGGGTGGGAATTTTGTTTTTTATGGAAAAAAAAGAGAATATCAAACCTAATTATGCAAATCTATTTAAAGTATTTGGAGAAGCCAGTAGTTTGAGTATTTCATTTGTTTTTTTCCCTGTTATTTTTTTGCTGGTAGGAGTCTTTTTAGATAAAAAGTTTAATACAGCCCCTTTATTTATTATTTTAGGGGTCGTAGCTGGATTTTTTGTATTTGCCTATCAGGTGAAAAAAGCGATAAAGGAACTTCGTCCAAAGGACGATCAGCCTTTGGCTGAAAAAAAAGAAAAATGAAAAGTTTACACATATCGGTTGCGCCTGAAGTAATTGGCCATTTGGGGCCTTTGAAAATTACCAATTCATTATTGACCAGTCTTATTGTAATGGCTTTTCTGATAATAGTAGCTTTTAAGGCTAAATCTGGAAGTCAAACAAGTAGAAAGTCAAAGCTGTACATCGCAATTGAAATGATAATCGAAAAGTTTTACATGTTTTTTAAAAATATTGCAGGAGAAAGGACTGATACTATTTTTCCGCTTCTTATTACGTTCTTTCTTTTTATAATTTTTGGTAATTGGATTGGGTTACTACCTGGAGTCGGGTCAATTGGTTTTTATGAAGCTGGGGAGGAGGGGCAAGTTTTTGTGCCTTTTTTCAGAGGGCCGAATGCTGATTTAAATACAACTTTTGCACTTGCCCTTATTTCGGTAAGTGTTACTCAATACCTGAGTATTAAGACGTTAGGATTTAAAACTTATGCGTCGAAATTTATCAACATTAAAAATCCGATTAAGTTTTTTGTTGGCATTCTGGAACTTATTTCGGAGTTTGCTAAGATTCTATCTTTTTCTTTCAGGCTTTTTGGGAACATTTTTGCTGGAGAGGTTTTATTAGCCGTTATGATATTTTTAATCCCGATTTTAGTTCCTGTCCCCTTTTTAATTTTGGAAGTTTTTGTTGGTTTTATACAGGCTTTGGTTTTTACTATGTTAACGACAATTTTTATAGTCATTGCGACTGAGGAGGTTCATGAGTAATCCGCCTTCGTCGAGTCTGACTCGACTTCGGCGAGACAAGGAAGGGGGTGTAAGAACTTGGAACTTAAAGATTTAGCAACAGCATTAGCAATTGGTCTAGGAATGATAGGGCCGGGTATTGGAGTTGGACTTATTGGAAAAGGAGCACTTGAAGCAATTGGCAGGAATCCTGAAGCGGGTAACCAAATTACAACGACTTTGATTTTGTCTATTGCGTTTGCTGAGGCAATTGCAATTTACGCTCTTGTCATAGCACTCATTATCAAGTTCGTTTAATTGAATTATGGAAAAATTGGGAATAGATCCGCTTTTAATTGCAGTGCAAATTATAAATTTCGTTTTGCTTTTGATAATTCTTAAAAAGGTCTTGTATAAGCCGATCCTTGCGGCTATGAAGGGGCGGCAAAAAGAATTAGAAGAAGTTGATGTAAAAGTGGAAGAGGTTGAAAAGGCTAAGCAGGACTTGGAAAAACGGGAGAAGGAAATTCTGGCAAATGCCCAAAAAGAGAAAAAGGAACTGATGATAAATGCAAAAAGAGAACTTGAGACAGAGCGGAAGAGGATTATCGAGAAGGCGAATAACGAAGCGAAAGAGATCTTGCAGGGAACAAAAAGACAAGTAGAGAGGGATAAAAAGAAATCCCGAGAGTGATCTTTATCTTACGGTCAACTTTGTTGAATTTCGTGCAAAATGGGAGAGTTTTTATGAGTAAAGTTAGCAAGGGTACAAAAAATAATGGCAAGTTTGGAGTAATAACTTCATTGGCAGATGGTGTTTGTTGGCTTTCTGGGCTTGAGGATGTTATGTATGGCGAACTTGTTGATTTTGGTAAAGGTATTTTCGGAGTTGCCCTAAATTTGGAAGAAAAAAGAGTTGGAACTGTCGTGTTTGGAAACTTTGAGAAATTGAATTTGGGAGAGAGGGCAAAAACGACCGGAAGATTAATGGAGATAAATGTGAGTGATGAAATGGTTGGTAGGGTTGTAGATGCACTGGGTAAGCCTTTGGACGAGCTGGGGGATTTCAAGAAAACAAAAGCCATGCCAATCGAAAAAATTGCACCAGGAATAGTTGAACGAAGACAAGTCGATACTCCACTTCAAACGGGGATAAAGACAATTGACTCGATGATTCCAATTGGTCGTGGACAGAGGGAACTGATTATTGGTGATAGGCAGACTGGGAAAACGGCAATTGCACTTGATACGATAATTAACCAGAAAAGCTCAGACGTCATTTCGATTTATGTTTCAATTGGTCAGAAAAGATCGAAAGAGGCGGAAGTTATCAAAAAACTCAAGGAATATGGAGTTTTTGATCGTGTCATCATAGTTTCTGCCTCTGCGTCCGATTCGGCAGCAATGAGATATTTGGCTCCCTATGCAGGATGCGCAATTGGCGAATACTTTTTGGAGAAAGGAAAACATGCATTAATAATTTATGATGATTTGACAAAGCATGCGTGGGCGTATCGAGAAATGTCACTTCTTTTACGGAGGCCTACGGGGCGTGAAGCATATCCTGGGGATGTTTTTTATTTGCACTCAAGGCTGCTTGAGCGGGCGTGTCAGTTGTCCAGTGAAAATGGGGGAGGGTCTTTGACGGCTCTTCCCATAATTGAAACTCAAGCACAAGACGTGTCTGCATATATTCCTACAAATGTAATTTCGATTACCGATGGGCAAATATATCTTGAGAGCGACCTTTTTTTTGCCGGAATAAGACCAGCACTAAATGTTGGTCTATCTGTTTCTAGAATTGGTGGAGCGGCACAAGTTAAGGCCATGAAGAAAGTTGCAGGGAAACTTCGTCTTGATTTGTCCCAATATTATGAATTGGCAACTTTTGCCCAGTTCGCTACTGACTTGGATCCTGCGACTAAAGAAAAAATTGAACGGGGCAAAAGAATAGTTGAAGTTTTGAAACAAGAACAATACAACCCGTACCCAGTTGAAAAGCAGGTTTTAGTTATCTTTCTTGCAACTGGCGGTTTATTAGATGACATACCGCTTGATTTGATTCGAGAATTTGAAAAAAGTTTTTTGGAGCACATTGAATTGAAAAACAAGAAAATCACTGACGAAATAATGAAGAAGAAGGATCTGGACGAAAAACTAGAAAAAGAACTTATACAACAAGTTGCCGATTTTAAAGCCACTTTTGCTAAAATTCACAGCATACAAAAGGAGGAAGATGGCAAATCCGAGATTAATCAGTAAACGAGTTAAATCGATTAAAAATATTGGCAAAATTACTAAAGCCTTAGAGATGGTTTCTGCATCGCGTGTGCAAAAAGCGCAGGATAAAGCGGTAAGTGCCAAGCCGTATGCGGACATGATACATGAACTTGTTGGGAGTTTATGGGGAGAGCGAGCCTCGGTAGAAATTCCTTTATTGAGGCAACCCATAGAAATAAGGTCGGACCTTATTATTTTGGTATCGACAAATAGGGGACTTGCGGGAAGTTTAAATACCAACCTTTTCAGAAGCCTTTCCCAGTTTCTTGAAAAAAGAAATACAAAACATAGCTTTATTGCCGTTGGGAAAAAAGGGAGAACTTTTGCTATGCAAACTGGGGAACTTGTAGCAGATTTTTCAGGGAATAATGCGCTAGGAAGCAAGGTGACGGATATAGTCAAAATTGCAATGGAGGGTTTCGTGACTGGGGCATATGATGAGGTTTTTATTGTTTACAGTAATTTTTTGACGGTTTTGACGCAAGAGCCGACATTAAAGAGAATTTTGCCAATTAGTGCGGAAGAGCTTTTCGTTGAAGGCGAGACAGAAGATGTAAAAAGAGCTGCGAATTTTTCTTATGATCCAGATCCTGTAACGGTTTTACAAGAGCTTTTGCCCTATAACATTGAAATACAAGTTGCTGAGAGCCTTTACGAGGCCGAAGCGAGCGAACATTCAGCTAGGATGATTGCAATGAAGAACGCCTCTGACAACGCAAGGGAGCTGACTGAAGGGTTGTCTTTGGAATATAACAAGGCCAGACAAAGTATGATTACAACAGAAATAAGCGATATTACGACAGCACATGAGTCTTTGAAATAATATGAACAATGAAGGGAGAGTTAGTCAAATAATTGGACCGGTCGTGGACGTGATCTACGAAGGCAAATTGCCGGCGATAAAGAATGCGGTGGTTATAGATCCGGATGGAATGAAGTTGACTGCGGAAGTCCAGCAACATTTGGAAGGTGGAATTGTGCGCACTTTAGTTTTAGGACCTGCAGAAGGACTTAAGCGCGGACTTTCTGTCACCAATACAAAGTTCCCCGTAAAAGTTCCTGTTGGCAAGGAGACCTTAGGACGAGTATTTAATGTGCTTGGAGTTCCGGTTGATAAAAAGGGCCCAGTTAAGGTAAAAGACCATTGGCCGATACATAGATCTGCTCCTGAGTTGGTTGAGCAGAAAACCAGTCCCGAAATATTTGAAACAGGAATAAAAGTAATTGACCTTATTTGTCCTTTTACAAAGGGAGGAAAAGTTGCGGCTTTTGGTGGTGCAGGCGTTGGAAAGACGGTTGTGATAATGGAGCTTATCCACAACGTTGCCAAAAAACACGGAGGTTATTCGGTTTTTGCGGGAGTGGGAGAGCGGTCTCGCGAGGGAAACGATTTGCTTCGGGAGATGACGGAAAGTAAGGTTTTGGAAAAAGCAGTGCTTGTCTATGGACAAATGAATGAGCCTCCTTCGAATAGATTTAGAGTAGCTCTTTCCGCCTTAACGATGGCTGAGTATTTTAGAGATGAGGAGAACCAGGACCTGCTTCTCTTTATTGACAATATTTTCCGTTTCGCACAGGCAGGATCGGAAGTCTCGGCACTTTTGGGAAGAATTCCGTCGGCTGTAGGGTATCAGCCGACATTGGCAACCGAGATGGCTGAACTGCAGGAGCGAATTACGTCTACTTACAAAGGATCGATTACGTCTGTTCAGGCTGTTTATGTTCCTGCTGATGACTATACCGATCCTGCACCCGTCGCCACTTTTGCCCACTTGGACGCGTCGGTTGCGCTTGAAAGGGCACTGAGTGAGCAAGGTCTTTATCCGGCCGTTGATCCGTTGACTTCTACCTCAAAAGCTCTGGATCCTGAAATAGTTGGGGATGAGCATTACCGAGTTGCGCGGGAAGTGCAGAAAGTACTTCAGCGTTATAAAGAGCTTCAAGATATTATTGCAATTTTGGGAGTCGAGGAACTTTCTGATGAGGATAAATTGGTTGTGAGTCGTGCCAGAAAAATTCAGAGATTTTTGACACAGCCAATGTTTGTGGCAGCTGCTTTTACAGGACGTGAGGGAAGGTATATCCCTGTAGAAGAAACTGTTCGGGGTTTTTCGGAAATTCTTGAAGGAAAGCATGACGATAAAAATGAGCAAGATTTTTACATGGTGGGAACGATAGATGAGGTGGGGAAACAAAAATGAATTTTCAACTAGATGTTGTTAGTATTACAGGAAAAGTTTTTTCGGGGGAGGTGGAGGAGGTCACTCTCCCTGGAGTATCTGGTGAGTTTACGGCTCTTGCCCGTCATATGCCAATGGTTACTCCTTTAGAAACCGGAGAAGTTATTATGAAGCTTGCCGATAAAACACTCAACTTTTCAATCGGCAAAGGCGTTTTTGCGTATGAGGCGGGCCGTGGAAGGCTACTTATTGAGGATGTTACTTCGGCGGATGAAATTTCAGAAGCCCGAGTACTGGAAGCCAAGAAAAGAGCAGAAGAACTACTGGCCAAAGGGATCTCAGGAGAAGAAAAACTGGCGGCACTTTATCAGTTAAGAAAGAGTTTGGTTGATCTTAAAATAGTTCGACGCAGAAGAAAAGTTCTTCAATGAATAGTGTTGGAACTTCTTTTTCAGTTTGTGCTAAAAGTTGTTTCAAGACTTCGCTTTCAGCTTCGATTTTGACGTCGTTCTAAGCGACAGTTTATTGCATCTCATTGCATGGCTTTGCAATGGGCTGTAGACTTCAAGTGCAAACATTTTGTTTATGGCTAAGTTAATTAAGGAAATTTCAGTTTTTTTTCCGGCTTACAATTTGGAGACTAAAATTGAAAAGACTGTAAAAAACGCATTTAGCATGGTTCCTAAATTAGCGGAAAGATATGAAATAATAGTTATCAATGACGGAAGTAAAGATAAAACCGGGGAAGTTTTAAAAAGACTTAAATCTAAGTACAAAAACCTAAGAATAATTACCCATAAGGTAAATAAAGGTTATGGTGCGGCACTGAAATCTGGATTTTATGGTTCCAAATATTCTTGGATCGCTTTTACTGATGCTGATGGTCAATTTGATATTTCAGAGTTAACTAAATTAATTGGAATCCAGAAAAAAACTAAGGCAGATTTAGTGGTTGGGTATTATCTTAAGCGGGCAGTTTCTTTTTACAGGAAGTTAAATACCTGGGTTTGGCAACTTATAGTTAGAATATTATTTGGATTGAAGGTAAAGGATGTTGATTGTGGATTTAAGCTTATATCTAAAAAAGTGATAGATACAATTCCTAAGTTAGAGTCAGAGCGTGGAGCATTCATATCGAGCGAATTTCTTATAAAAGCTCAAAAGTCAGGATTTAAAATAGTTGAGGTAGGAGTTTACCATTATCCCAGGACGGATGGTAGGGGAACAGGGGCGGCACTTAATGTGATAATTAAAAGTTTTATCGACTTATTCAGGCTTTGGAAAAAACTGAGATGATTAAAAGAATTACAAATTACAAATTACTAATTACAAATTGGATAAAAGCTAACCGCAAAGAAGCCTTCGTTTTAGCTGTGATTCTTCTGATCGGTGCATTTTTTAGGCTTTATCGCATCGATGAATATATGACATTTTTAGGTGACGAGGGAAGAGACGCGATCGTAGTCAGAAGACTTCTTGTTAATTTCGATCCTATTTTGGTAGGTCCCGGAACCTCAATAGGAGATATGTATTTGGGGCCTTTGTATTACTACATGATGGCGCCGGCTTTATTCTTAGCTAATTTTTCTCCGGTCGGGCCAGCTGTTATGGTTGCACTGTTAGGAGTTGCAACTATTTTCTTAACATGGTGGGTAGCAAGAGAATGGTTCGGTAAACTAGTTGCCCTTATCGCTTCACTTTTTTATGCACTATCCCCTGTTGTTATTTACTACTCGCGTTCCTCCTGGAATCCTAACATAATGCCGTTTTTCGCACTATTATCAATCTATTCAATTTGGCGCGTGTGGCAGAAACACGAATTTAAATGGTTGATAGCATTGGGAGTTTCGTTCGCTTTTGTTCTTCAGTCGCACTATTTGGGACTTCTTCTTGCTCCTGTATTTGGGCTTTTTTGGCTATTAACCTTTTTAGCAGTAAAAAATAAAAACGAGGAAAAAAGTCGATTATTTAAATTATCGCTTATATCTTTTGTTGTTTTCGCGCTACTTATGAGCCCGTTGGTTTTATTTGACGCCCGTCACGGCTTCCGAAATTTCAGTGCGATGAAGAAATTTTTCACCGAGCGTCAAACTACTATATCCGTACGGCCTTGGTCGGGTTTTTCTAAAATTTTACCGATTAGTCAAAAAATAATTACAAGGCTTATCGACGGAACTAATCTTCTTGTAGGTTTATGGACCTCGCTCTTATTAGCTTTTGGAATTTTATTGATAGGCGCGCGGATAATTTCAGGTAAGGATTTAAACAAAAAAGTAAAAAGTGCTTTATTTTTGTTATCAGTCTGGCTCACAGTTGCTCTAGTCGGATTGAGTGTTTACAAACAGGAAATATACGATCATTACTACGGATTTTTCTTTCCCGCACCATTTATTCTGCTGGGAGTGATCGTATCAACGATAATAAAAAGCGCAAAGGAGAAAATTTTCCTGCTACGCTTTCCCTTATATCTTGCGGTTTTTGTAGCTTTTGTTTTTTTGGCACTTGTGAACATAAGATATAATCCTCTGCAATATCCTCCCAACCGGCAATTACAAAGAACCGTTGAGGTTGCGGATAAAATTATCAAAGAATCAAAAAGTTGGGAGTTTAATTTGGCAGTTATTGCCGAAAGAAATTATGAAGGAGCTTATCAGTATTTTCTAGAAAAAGACGGCGCACCACTTATTATTATTGACCCACAGAGGGCAGATGTTACAATAACGGATCAGCTTTTTGTTGTCTGTGAACTTCCAAAGGTAATGTGTGATCCTACCCATAATCCAAAAGCTCAAGTTGCAAATTTCGGCTGGAGCAAAATTGAGGGGGAATGGGAAGTTGGCGGGACAACCTTGTATAAATTGGTTCATGTGCAATGACCGTAACGGATTATGAATTACAAAGAGTCAAATCAAATTTTAGAAGAAATAAAAAAGGCAAAAAGAATTTTGTTGAAAGTTCATAGAAGTCCAGATCCGGATAGCATTGGCAGTTGTTTGGCAATGAATTATTTTTTGCAAAAGATCGGAAAGGATTCCGTGATTATAGCCTCTGATCCGATACACAAAAAACTTCTGTTTTTAAAGAATGTGAATAAGATTAAGAAGGTCGACATGGCTAAGTTCGATTATTCGAAATATGACCTGTTTATTGTTTTAGATTCTTCCACTTTTGATCAGGCAACCGGAATTAAGGGAGCGGGTCTACCCAAAATAAACTTGGCTGTTATAGATCATCATGAAACTAATAATAGGTATGGCAAAATTAATTTAGTAGATTATTTAGGTTCAACGTGTGAAGTTTTATATTATTTTTTTAAAGATATTAAATTTAAAATGGACTCAAACATAGCAACGTGTCTGCTTACAGGAATTATGAGCGATACCGGTTCGTTTCAGTTTGATTACACAACAGTCGAATCTTTAAATATTGCCGCGGAATTAATAAAAAAAGGTGCCGATCGACAAAAGATAGTACGCGCTCTTTTCCATTCTTATGGATATAAACTCGTTAAACTTTGGGGTGAAATGTTGGGAAAAATGCGATTCGATCATAAAAATCGATTCGTCTGGGTAAGCGTACCCTATAATATCTATACTAAATACGGGTCTCCGGAAGAAGCTAAATCGATGGCTGCAACTCTATTTTTTGGCAGCATCGAAGGAGCTGATTTTGGTATGGTGATGGTTGAGCAGAAGAAGAGAATATTAAACATAAGTTTCAGATCGAGAAAAGGTATTGACGTTTCTGAATTAGCAAAAAAGTTAGGTGGATCGGGTCATCATGAAGCCGCTGGAGCATGGTTTAAATTTGACAATTTTGACGAAGCGGTAGAAAAGGTTCTTCGTGTCGCGAGAAAATTTGCTAAGAAAAAGTAGCTTCAGATTATTTTTCCCAGATTTCGTGGTAAACTCCACCTACTCAAATTTACATTTCTCGTAAGTGATTTTGATCCCCCATTTTACTATTTGAATTACAAATTAGGGTAAAATGGGTATAAAATTTGAGTGTGAAGATACTTAAAAAGATACTTAGCGGTTGGTTTACCTATACTTTGCTTTTTTTAATCCTCGCTCTTGCCTTTTTTGTCAGGGTTTATAGGACTGGGGATTTACTGCAGTTTTATTATGATCAAGGAAGGGACGCTTTGGTAATCTGGGATTTATGGCATAAAAGCAAGGGTTTTTTGATCGGTCCCATTACAGGACTTAAGGGCATATTTTTGGGCCCACTGTATTATTATTTGATAGCTCCTTTCTATCTTATTGGGGGTGGTAACCCTGTTTATCCCGCCGTATTTTTAGCAATCTTAGGAACTTTGGCGGTTTTGATGCTTTACATTCTCGGGGCAAAGATGCATTCCAAGACTTCCGGGTTATTTGCAGCGACAATCGGAGGTTTTTCCTATGGTATTGCAACTTTTAACCGTTGGCTGTCAAATCCTAATCCCATACTTTTGACGAGCTTAATATTTTTGTGGAGTTTGTGGGAGATAGCAAGTCAAAATGAAAAATCAAAACTTCCGCCTTCGCAGAAGCTTCGGTGGACAAGCAAAAATCAAAAATTAAATTTCTGGTGGGTTTTAGCGACCTTGATGGTTGGAGTATCTTTGCAGTTCGAGAGCGCGAGTGCAATTTTTTATATACCGATATTTTTCACTTTTACCTTATGGATTACTTTTCGCGACGGTGTAAGTAGATGGAGAAGAAAGATTCCGAACTATCGTACTATTTTATTTGCCGGGTTGGCGTTTTTTATTACACTATTGCCACAGATTATTTTCGATTTTCGACACGACCACATCCTTTTAAATAATTTTAAAGGCTTATTTTTAGAAGAGAAGGCATTTCGTCCCTTCACGAAATTTATCCTGGAAGAAAGAGGCAAATATTTTTGGAATGTTTTTTCATCTAAATTTATGTTTGAAGAAAAAGCATTTGCAATTCTTTTTTTGACTATAGCCGGAGCAATTTTTATATCTGAGTATATGAAATTTAAGGAGAATATATTACCGATTTTTATAATTTTTCTTGGCGTTCCGATGGTTGGTTACATTCTTTTTCAGGGTAACTACGGCAATATTTACGATTATTACATGAGTGGGTATTTTTTACCTTTTATACTTTTATTTTCTATTGCAATGGGGGAACTGTGGAAGAAAAAACTTGGATTTATAATTATAATATTTTTTTTCATTAAGTTTTTCCCTCCAAACTACAAGGCCTTGAGGAATTATCTAACTTCAAACATACTCACTCGCCCAATCTCTTTGGAAGAACAAATTCCGGTAGTCAACTGGGTTTTTGATAATACAAGGGGTCGCGGGAACTTTAACGTTGATGTTTATGTTCCGCCGGTGATTCCATATGCGTATGACTACCTTTTTTTATGGCAGGGCTATAAACGCTGCGGAGAAAATTTGTGTGGAATGACAAAAGAGATTGTTCCGCTTCTTTATACATTTTACGAGCCTGATGATGATCATCCTGAAAGAATTGAAGCCTGGTTTAATAGGCAGAAGGGAATTGGTGTGGTCGAGGAAGAATATAAATTTGGACATTTAACAGTACAAAGGAGAAGAAGGATATGAAATTAAAACTTAATACTAAATACTTACTACTTATTTTAATAATTCTATTGGGATTTTTCCTTCGTATATATCAAATAAAAGCGAGATTTTTATATAGTCATGACCAGGATTTAGCAGGATGGTTTATAAAGGATGTTGTTGTTGATAAACACTTGCGTTTAGTGGGACAGGAAACATCGACGCAAGGGATTTTTATAGGTCCGTTTTATTATTACTTATTGATACCCTTTTATCTTTTTACAGGAATGGATCCTATTGGTGGAAATTATCTTGTTACACTTTTAGGATTATTTTCGATTTTCAGTTTTTATTTAGCATTTTCAAAAATATTCAATCCGAAAGTTGGACTCATAGCTTCTTTTGTCTATGCGACCTCGTTTTATACTGTTTTTAATGATCGTGAAGTAGTACCGACAATGCCGGTTATTTTATGGACAGCATGGTTTTTATACGGACTGAACTTCCTTCTAAAGGGAGAACAAAAAAAGGCATTTTTAACTTTTGGAATTTTGATAGGACTTATTTGGCATATAAACTTTGCATTGGTTTTACCGCTTATTTTAATTCCAATAGCCCTTTACTTATCAAGAGAAAAACTTAAAATTAAAAATTTAGTTCCAGGTGTATTTGCTCTATTTATTACCACGCTTCCGCTTTTATTATTTGAAGTGCGTCACGGATTTCAACAAACAAAAGCAATATTTTACTCTCTGACTACGCCTCAATCAGATGTTGTTTTTTCTGGTTACGAAAAGTTTCAAAGAGTATGGTTTTTATTGAGCAAAAATATCCATGGACTTTTTATGGGGGCTTTTCCTTGGTTTAGTTTTAGAGCAGTTTCTATTTCGGCTTTGGTTATACTTGCATTTTTAATTATTAGAAAAGTAATTGAACGAAAGTCCGCATACTTAGTAATTATTTGGATCTCGGTCTATATTCTTTTCTTTTCTTCTTACTCGAAAATTGTTTCTGAATATTATTTAAACGGGATAACGGTTATTTGGATTCTCATTTTTTCGCTTTTTATAGCGCATCTACTGGAAAAGGATGAAATGAAACATTTTGGAGTTATGATATTATCTTTATTTTTTGTATTTAATTTAAATAAATTTTTTACGTATAACATAAACGAAAGCGGCTATAACCAAAGAAAAGATATTGTTTCGGAAATAAAGAGAGATTCTATTAGACATGAATACCCATGCATAGCGATTTCATATATTACGGATCCGGGGTATAACTTGGGTTATCGATACTTTTTTTGGCGAGAGGGAATGCATGTAACCAACCCCGAGAGCGGTGCCCCGGTTTACACAATTGTTTTTCCCCTAAAACCTATCTTTCAGGTCAATACCTCGATAGGTGCCCTGGGATTAATTTATCCTGATTATGAGCGTCATAATAAAAGCACAACACAAAAAGCGTGTAGCGGAGATAACTCCAATTTGACTGATCCTATGTTTGGATTTACGAACTAAAAATGAACCAAAGCAACAACATTTATCTTTCCGTAATAATTCCTTGTTATAACGAGGAAGAAAATCTTAAAAGGGGAGTACTACAAGAAATTAACAGTTTTTTGAAGCAAAAAGATTTTTCCTGGGAGGTTCTAATATCGGATGATGGAAGTACGGACGAGAGCCGTGATTCAGTTAGAAACAAGATTAAAAATTTTAAGAACTTTAAGCTTTTGGAAAATCCTCACGGAGGTAAACCGTCTGCACTTTGGTACGGAATAAAACAGTCTAGGGGAGAGTATATTCTTTTTACGGATATGGATCAATCAACTCCTATCGACCAGTTAGACAAACTTCTTCCCTTTTTAGGGGAAAAAGTGGGCGCGGTAATCGGTTCAAGAGGGTTAGTGAGAAAAAACTATCCGTTTTATAGAAAACTTGGGTCGATTATTTTTGTTACTATAAGGAAGCTTCTTATACTTCCTGAAATTAACGACACGCAGTGTGGTTTTAAACTTTTTAAGAAGAAAGCAGTTGAGAAGGGTTTTCCTAAATTGGAATTTTTCAGAAAAGAAAAAGATGTCAAAGGTTGGAGTGTAACTAGTTGGGACGTCGAGCTATTGCACATTATTAAAAAAATGAATTACGGGATTGAAGAGGTTCCTGTTGATTGGGAGGATACGGATACAAGTATTAGTAAAGGCGGGGTGTTAAAAAGATACATTCGGGAATCAAAGGAGATGTTGACTCAAATATTGAGAGTAAAAATTAACGATTTGAGAGGAATATACGGATAAAAGATAATATATATATATATATATATATCGTATGAAGAAAAATTTTAAAGATTGGAAAAATACAATTCTGATACTCTTGGGAATTATCGCCCTGGGATTTTTACTTCGATTTTTACGAATTATTATTTTTCAGCAACCTGTTTTTGCAGACGAGGCGATTTATATCAGATGGGCCCAGATAATGAGAGCGGAGCCTACACTTCGTTTCCTACCATTATCGGACGGAAAGCAGCCACTGTTTATGTGGGCAGTGATACCCTTCTTAAAAATTTTTTCCGATCCATTGTTTGCAGGCAGATTCGTCTCTGTAGTCTGCAGCTTAGTAACCATAATTGGAATTTTCTCATTAACTTATTTGCTTTTTAAATCCTCAAAGTCCGCTTTAATTGCCTGCCTAATTTATGCAATCTCTCCGTTTTCGGTTTTTTTTGACAGCATGGCTTTAGTCGATTCGATGTTAATGATGTTTGGTGTTTGGATTTTTATTTTTGGATTTCTTACAGTGCGAACTTTGCGCAGCGACTTCGCCATGCTTACGGGATTTACTCTCGGAGGCGCCAGCCTTACAAAATCTCCCTGGATTTTTTTTGCCATGCTTCTCCCGACATTAACTTTATTTGTAAAATTACCTAAAGAAAAAAGCGGTCGAATTATTACTCTTCTTAAACTTATTTCCTTATTTCTAATCACGTATTTTTTGTCTCTAGCTATCTATAACATTTTAAGATTGGGCCCGAATTTTCATATGATTGGTTTGAGAAATCAGGACTATGTATTTCCGCTAAGTCATTTATGGCAAAATCCCAAAGACCCTTTTATTTTTCATATAAGAGATATCATTAATTGGTTTTGGCTTTTGGGACCGGGAGTTTTGATGTTTTTAATAATATTGGGGTTTTTAGTTGGAGTTAAAAATTATAAAAAAGAAATAACGATTTTGTCCCTTTGGCTTTCGTTTCCCCTTTTAGTAAATTCAATGTATGCAAAAGTTTTTACAGCTCGCTATATTTTGTTTATTACCCCCTTTATTTTTATAATCGCTTCACTTCCCATTTTGATTAAGAAGAAAGAGCTTCTCATAAGGCTTCTATTTATTCTTTTTGTAATTCAAGCAATGCTGGTTAACTTCTTAATTATTTTTGATATTGGAGCTTCTCCTCTTCCCAAGAACGAAAGGGCTGGGTATTTGGAAGAATGGACGGCGGGTTATGGGATTCGGGAAGTTGCAGATTACTTAATTTATTATCATCAACAAAACCCAAATGAAAAAATTGTAGTTGGTACTGAAGGGTTTTTCGGAACTCTGCCTGACGGATTACAAATGTATCTTAGTCAATTTCCTGAAATTACGGTAATTGGAGTGGGACTTGATATCAAAGAGTTGCCGCAAAGCCTTGTCGAATCTAAAGAGGCCGGAAATAAGTCCTTTTTAGTAATTAATAGTTCAAGACTTGTTGCCAAACCGGAAGAGATTGGTTTAACTTTGGTGGGTGTCTATCCCAAACCTCTTAGAACTCCCGGAACCCATGATTATGCCCGTTATGGCCCTCAGGAAACTTTGTATTTTTTCGAAGTGACTGATACTGAGGTTGGCGAAAAAAAGCAAAGTTAAGATATGCAAAGTTGGATTAAAGGTCTAAAATTCATTTTCAGAATTTTAACAAATAAAAATTTTCTTCCGCTTCTTTTGGTTTTGGTTATTTCAATTTTTGCTGCAAGAAGGCTTTTGTTTGAGAGGGGTTATTTTATCATGCACGATGATCTTCAGATGATGAGACAGCTTGAGATGGAGAAGTGCTTCAGAGACGGCCAGATTCCTTGTCGCTGGGCACCCGACATGGGTTATGGACTAGGGCTGCCAGTTTTTAACTACTACCCACCTCTACCCTACCTGATAGGGGAGAGCATCCGTTTATTTGGGATTTCTTTTGTCGAAACGGTCAAATTAACTTTTGCTCTTTCTTTAATTTTGTCGGGTATAAGCATGTATTTTTTATCCAGAGAATTTTTTGGGCGCGTCGGTGGAGTATTGTCGGCTGCTTTTTATGTCTGGGCACCATATAGGGCTGTTGATATTTATGTAAGGGGGGCGATGAATGAGAGTTGGGCGTTTATTTTCTTCCCACTAATATTTTTGTTTTCCTTTAGACTAATCATCGGCCAAAAATCACATACCGTTAAAAACTTAATTTTTCTTGCGCTCTCCTACTTCGGACTTTTTATGTCGCACAATATTATAGTTTTAATTTTTACTCCTTTCTTCGTCGGTTGGGTCCTGGTTTTTTTATGGAAACAAAAAAATTGGGATCGCCTACCGGATTTATCTAAATCGATAATTTTAGCTTTCGGCTTATCGGCCTTTTTTCTGATTCCTGTTTTTTGGGAAAGAAACCTAGTGTATATAGAAAATTTAGTAAGAGACTATTATGACTATAATGCGCATTTTGTGAGCTTGAATCAGCTTTTGTTTTCAAGATTTTGGGGTTACGGAGGTTCAATCTGGGGTCCCAATGACGGAATGAGCTTTCAAATAGGACATTTGCATTGGATATTTTCTTTGTTTGTCGGTATTTTATTAATTTTACTTCTTGTTATTAAACGTAGTAGTTTTATAGGAAACATCAAATCTTCTGCTTTTTTTCTTCCTACTTCCTACCTTCTTATCGTCGGTTGGACATCTGCCTTTATGACTCATCCTAAATCCGCATTTATTTGGAAACTTATGCCGACTTTACGTTTTGCTCAATTTCCCTGGAGATTTTTGACGATTACCGTATTCGCATTTTCTTTTATCATAGGTTTTCTCCCGGGGTTATTTGCAAATTGGCAGGCAAAGAAAAAATTATTAGCCAAACTATTGGTAACGCCGATAGAACTTTGGATTTCTTCTTTGTTAATTTTGGGAATTACAATTCTTAATTGGAACTACTTCCTACCCGCAAACGGCGCTATAGGAAGAATTACGGACGAAGAAAAGTTTTCGGGACTTTCCTGGGTACTTCAACAAAAAGGAGGCATTTCCGATTATCTCCCTTTGGCGGCGAAAAGGCAGCCAAACGCACCCAGCGAGGGTCTGGTTGATTTAATTGAGGGAAAGGCAGAAATTGAAAATATCGAACAAGGCACTTATTGGGTAAAGTTTAATACGAACGTTGAAAGTGAAAGCGCTGTTATCAGAGTAAATGTTTTTAAATATCCGAATTGGAGAATTTTCTCGGACAATAAGGAGCTTAATGTTTATATTCCACCCGAGGAAGAGATAGGAAGAATGTATTTTGCAATTCCTAACGGTGAGCATCTTGTTTATGGCCAACTTTTTAACACCTGGCCGAGAACACTGGGAAATATTGTTACACTTTTTTCTTGGATCGGACTTATAGGTTATTGGAGACTTCGATTAAAAGTGCGTTAATGACTAACAAACCTTTCTCAACTCGCCTGATTTCTCTATTGGTAGTAGTGTTAATTGGATTTCTAATCAGACTTTACTTTACCCGCTTTGGAAACTTCGGAGATATAGTAGTTTTTGCGGAATGGGGAAGGCGATTTTGGGACTTGGACTTAAAAGAATTCTATTTTGACAAGAATTGGTATTATAGCTTCCCTACTTATCCTCCCGCATCGATACTTTTATACGCAGGACTTTATTGGTTATACGACAAAAGGTTTGTTTTGGCCGAAATTCACAACGCAGTAAAGATTATCCCCGCTTCGTTTATTATCTATTTCAGTGAGCCTGTTCCAAAAGACCCGTTTCTATACGGCTTTGGTTACTTTTTATTATTAAAGCTTCCTTCAATCTTGGCAGACCTGGGAATTGGTTTGTTAATTTATAAGATCGTTTTTGATATTACTAAAAGTATTAATAGGGCATTTTTGGGATTAATTTCATTTATTTTTAACCCTATTACAATTTTTATATCGAGTGTTTGGGGACAAAACGATAGTCTAGTTTCCTTCTTTGGGCTATTTGCTTTTATACTCCTGATTTACAAGAAGGTTTGGCTATCAATTCCTTTATTATTCATAAGCTTGTATCTTAAACCCAACTGGATAATTTTCATTCCTGTTTACGTTCTCCTTGTTTATTTGATTAAACCGAATTATCGTCAGTTATTTTACGGAATTGTATTGTCAATACTTGTCTATTTTATTACAACTCTTCCATTCAGCCGCGGCAACATATTTGTATTTACGAAAGAAATAGTATTATCCAATATTCTTCCTTCGGCAAAAGGAGTAGGTAAAGCTTCAGTTGACGCTTTTAACTTTTATGCACTCTTTTATAAAATTGATAGTACCCCTGCTTCATCTAAATTGGTTGGAGTTCCGCTTTCCTTTTTTGGGATATTAGCCTATTTAGTATTTGTTTTTCAATCATTTAAAAACATTGTGAAGACTAAGACTAAAGAATTGTATTTCTCGATCATTCTCTCTCTTTATTTAATGGGCATGGGTATTTTTATTTTTTCAACCGGCATGCTAGAGCGCTATTTTTTCCCGGCTCTGGCACCTTTAATAATTATTATGTTTACGAAAAAGCCTACACTTTTGCCGGGAATTCTACTCCAAGTTGTTTTGTTTTTAAATCTTATCTTTGCATTTTATCGGAGGAGTAGTGGGACAATAGATCATATTTTTACAGATGGTAATATGCTTCTGATTAAAATTTTGTCCTTATTAAATATTTTATTATTTTTACGAATCTACATGTTACAATTGAAAGCGTGGCGGAGAATGAATTAGTAGGAGAACATTTTGATCCTTCTCTAGAAATTACTCTTGAAACAGTTAAGGCAAGAGCGGTGAAGGGGGTACTTGCTTTAACAGGGAGGACTTTAGTTTTGAGGCTTATTTCCTTTCTCGCTCAGGGTTTTCTTTGGGCCTTTTTGGATCCGGTTCATTTTGGAACCTTTCTTCTTGTTTCAGCAATTGTTAACTTTCTTTCCTACTTTGCTGATATTGGTCTTGGAGCGGCTCTGATTCAGAAAAAGGAAAAACCAACAGAAGCGGATTTTAAAACCGTTTTTACCGTTCAGGAAGCTTTGGTTATTACGATTTCTGCATCTTTATTATTATCATCTCCCGTTTTAGTAAAGACTCATTCTTTAACACTTGAAGGAAGGCATTTACTGTACGCTTTAACGGCGGCATTTTTTTTGGCCTCTTTAAAAAATATTCCATCAATAATATTAGAGAGAAAACTTGAATTCGGAAAATTTATCGTACCTCAAATTGTAGAAGACTTGGTTTATAACATAACGGTTGTCTACTTTGCCTGGAGGGGTTTCGGAATTACAAGTTTTACTTATGCGGTATTGGCGCGGGGAATCGTGGGAGTTATCGCGATTTACATTTTACAGCCTTGGAAGCCCGGATTTTCTCTTTCAAAGACTTCTCTTAAAAATTTGTTGGGTTTCGGGATACCTTATCAACTAAACAACTTTTTAGCCACAGTGAAAGATGATGGATTGACGATAGTTTTAGGAGGTATTTTGGGTTCGACTGCTCTTGGATTTTTGGGAACCGCCCAAAGAGCCTCGCAATATCCTTTGCGATTTTTTATGGATAATGTGACTAAAGTGACTTTCCCGGCATTTTCGCGGATGCAGGATGATAAAGAGCAATTAGCACGAGTTGTAGGAAGATCGGTATTTTTCATTTGCGCGTTGGTTTTTCCAAGCCTTTTTGGACTGGTTATACTTTTTCCAAGCATCCTACATTTAATTCCTAAATACCAGAAGTGGGAACCGGCCTATATTCCTCTTATTTTCTTTTCTGCAAATAGTTTGATTGGGGCGTTTACAACTCAGTTTACCAACACTTTGAATGCAATCGGAAAAATTAAAACAACATTCAAACTTATGATTATGTGGACTTCTCTTTCCTGGCTTCTAATTCCTTATCTTGCAATGAAAGCGAATTTCGTTGGAGCATCTTTGGGATACTTTTTGGTAAGTGTTTCCTCAATTGTCGCATACTTTATTTTAAAGAAATTGATAAATTTTGACGGTTTTTATTCAATAGGTAAACCTTTTATAAGTAGTCTTTTAATGTTAACTATCCTTTTAATTTTCAAAAGGCTAATCGGCGGATATACCTGGTTTTCCTTCTTCGCTTTAGTGTTAATAGGCGGAGTTTCGTACCTAGGTACTTTGTATCTTTTGACGGGGAAAGTATTTATAGAAGATGTTAAAAAGACTTTTACAAACATTATCAATAAGTAAGAGTGGGTTTTGGTTAATAATGTCAGGATCATTGACCTGGTCCCTAACAATGATCAAAAGCGGAATTGTTTATTCCTACGGCATGGGTTTTTGGGGACCGAATGGCCATGACGGGGTTTGGCACATTGCGCTTGCCCAAGGTTTGGCAAGAGGCAGCTGGGACATGCCGATTTTCGCAGGGGACACAATTAGAAATTATCATATTGGTTTTGATTTAATACTTACAGTACTTCATAAACTAACATTCATTCCAATTCATACTTTATATTTCCAAGTATTGCCTCCGATTTTATCTCTTCTTATCGGGTATTTTGCATATAAATTTGTATACGTCTGGACAAAATCGTACACCCAATCATTTTGGGCTGTCTTTTTTGTCTATTTCGGAGGAAGTTGGGGCTGGATAGTTACTTTGATTAGAAATGGTGAAATTGGAGGCGAATCACTTTTTTGGTCGCAACAATCAATTTCAACTTTAGTTAACCCACCTTTCGCTCTTTCTATTTTATTTATGTTTGCTGGTTTATATTTTCTTATTAAAAACATAAGAACCCCACAACAGAATTCCTATACTACGCGTAACTTACTGCTGGTTACATTCTTATTTGGAAGTTTGGTTCAGATAAAAGTTTATGCAGGAGTTCTAATATTGTGCGGGCTTTTTGTAGCGGGAATATGGAGAATGCTCAATAGACGTGGGATTCAACTGATGAAGGTTTTTACCGGATCATTAATTTTTTCAATTTTAATTTTTTCTCCTCTTTCCGAGAGTGTTGGTCAAACGATAATTTTTAGGCCATTCTGGTTTTTGGAAAGTATGGTAGCCACGCCCGACAGGCTTTATTGGCCGAGGATGGCGAGCGCAATTGCAAATTACAACTTAGCCGGTAATTGGCCGAAGTTAATATTAGCTTACGGAGTTACCCTTTTTATTTTTTGGCTTGGGAACTTGGGAACAAGAATTTTAAAAGAGCCTTTGTTTTTTAAACATCTCAAAAATTTCAGAAAGCTTTCTTATGTAGAAGTATTTATCTATACAATTATTGGAATTGGAGTTTTGATACCCATGTTTTTCATACAGTCGGGAACCCCCTGGAACACAATTCAATTTATGTATTATTCACTAATGTTTTCTGGAATTCTAGCGGGTGTTACCTTGGGCGCATTTCTAGAAAAGTCGAATACTAATCCTCCGAGGGTGAAAAATAGCTTACGAATCCGAATCGTCGTAGTTGCTATAGTGCTACTAACTATTCCGACAACTTACGGAACCTTGAAATACCATTATTTACCATCAAGGCCGCCAGCAAAAATATCAAGCAAGGAAATTGAGGCTCTTAAATTTCTTTCTCAACAACCGGATGGCATAGTTCTCACTTTACCCTTTTCTAAAAGTCTCGCCGACAAAGCTATAAATGATCCTCCCCGCCCGCTTTATCTATACGAATCGACTGCTTATGTTTCTGCATTTTCAGGTAAATCGACTTATTTGGAAGATGAAGTGAATTTGGAAATAACTGGTTATGATTGGAAATTCCGACGAAACGAAACCGAAGCCTTTTTTGAGAATCCAAGCCTGGCTTTCCTCTCGGAAAATCAAATCAAGTATGTATATATTTCGGACTACTATAAAACGCTTGGCCTGGAAAGTATTGGGATGAAGAAAATATTTGAGAATAAGGAAATCGCTATTTATGGAATTTAGACCAAGAAATGTCGATTGTGAAGATAAATACGTGCTAAAATTGAGAAAGTGGAAAAGATTTCGGTTGTAATAAATACTCTAAACGAAGAAAAGAATTTGCCTCGGGCAATCGCATCTGTAAAGAATTTTGCTGACGAGATTGTAATTGTCGACATGCACTCCGACGATGGAACGAAGGAAATTGCCAAACGTGCTGGTGTGAAGATTTATGAACACGAGAGGACGGGATACGTTGAGCCGGCGAGAAACTATGCTATTTCCAAAGCAACGGGAGAATGGGTTTTAATTTTGGATGCAGATGAGGAGTTGCAAGGAAGTCTACGCCGTAAACTAAGATCTTTAGTTGATGATCCACAAGCTGATTATTTCAGAATTCCCAGAAAAAATATTATCTTCCGAAAGTGGCTAAAACATTCACGCTGGTGGCCGGATATGAATATTCGTTTTTTCAAAAATGGCAATGTTTCTTGGGGTGAGATTATCCACTCGGTGCCGACCACAATTGGAAAAGGACTTGATTTAGAACCAGAAGAAGAAAATGCAATAGTACATTATCATTACGAGAGCGTTGAGCAGTATATCGATAGGCTAAACAGATATACAACAGAACACGCCAAAAATTTAGTAAAAGACGGTTATAAGTTCGAATGGTCAGATTTGGTAAAAAAACCCATGGGTGAGTTTTTGAGCAGATATTTTCAGGGAGAGGGATACAAAGATGGCCTTCATGGATTAGCATTAGCCGCTCTGCAATCTTTTTCTGAATTGGTTATGTATCTTAAGGTTTGGCAGAAAAATGAGTTTAAAGAGGAACATGTGGATATAGAAGAGGCAGTTGCCGAGATGAAAGAGGCAGAATCCGATCTTCACTATTGGGAAAGCGATGCGCTTCTTAAAGAGGTCGGTGGTTTAAAGCACAGAATCAAAAGGAAATTTAAGTTATGAGGATCTTCGTTGTAATTCTTAACTGGAACAGGCCTGATGACACAATCAAATGCTTGGAATCTGTCTATAAATTATCAGTAGCCGGTTTTCAGTTATTGGTTGTTGTCGTAGATAATGGATCAACCGATGATTCAATCGATAGAATTCAAAAATCAAAAGTCATAAAACAAAAATTGAAATTCGAGATTATAAGGAATCGAGAAAACTTAGGATTTGCGGGCGGAAATAATGTTGGACTTAGACACGCCCTAGATAATGGAGCGGATTATGTGTTGGTTCTAAATAACGACACTAGAGTTGATCCGGATCTTTTGATTCAAATGATCGAAGTAGCAAAGAAATATCCGGAATTAGGCATCGCGTCGCCCAAAATATATTTTGAGGAGGGATTCGAATTTCATAAAAAAAGATATATTAAATCCGATTTAGGAAATATTCTCTGGTATGCCGGTGGGGAAATTGACTGGGATAATGTTTACGGGAAAACGCGTGGAGTAGATGAGGTTGATAAGCGTCAGTATGACAAAATTGAAGAAACTGACTTTGGGACCGGAACTTGCATGCTCATTAATGTAAAGGCTTTAGAGAGGGTAGGACTGTTTGGTGAAAAATATTTTATGTATTTTGAAGATGTTGACCTATCGGTTCGGATGAAGAAAAAAGGTTGGAAAGTAATTTATGTTCCTAGGGCACGTTTGTGGCATAAAGTTGCACAAAGTTCGAGAATCGGAAGTAATCTGAATGATTATTATATAACAAGAAACAGGCTTCTTTTCGGTTATAGGTACGCACGTATAAGAACTAAGCTTGCTTTATTTAGGGAGAGTATGAGGTTTGTTTGGTCAGGAAGAGATACGCAAAAAAAGGGAGTCGTTGATTTTTATTTAGGCAGATTTGGAAAGGGGTCATGGCATTAAAAATTAAAAATTCAAAATTAAAAATTTCTGTAATTATTATTGCTAAAAACGAAGAGGAAAAAATAAAAGATTGTTTGGAATCAGTTGTTTGGGCAGATGAGATAATACTTGTAGATAACGGTTCAACTGATCAAACCGTAAGGATTGCTAAAATCTATAAAGCAAGAATTGTAAAAAAGACGACAGGTGTGTATAAGGATTTGAGAAACAAAGGTTTAAGCGAAGCAAAAGGAGAATGGGTTTTATATGTTGATGCTGACGAGCGGGTGACTCCTCTTTTGAAGAAAGAAATCGAGATGGTTATGGCTGCTTCCGAAATCTCAGCAAGAGAGTTTAGCGCTTTTGCTATACCTAGAAAGAATATTATTCTAGGTCGTGAAATGAAACACGGTGGCTGGTGGCCGGATTACGTTAAAAGGTTGTACAAAAAGGATCGATTAAAGGGCTGGTATGGGGAGCTTCATGAGGAGCCGGATTTCGAAGGAAATTTGGGGTATTTGATTAATCCTTTAATTCATTTGAAACACGATAAATTAGAAGAGATGGTTGAGAAGTCTAATATTTGGTCTGATGCCGAAGCACAGCTACTTTATAAGGCGAAACATCCCAAAATGGTTTGGTGGCGTTTTTTCCGAATTATGGTTACCGAACTTTGGTATCGTTTGATATCATTGAGGGGTTTTTTGGATGGCCCGGAAGGAATTATTTACGCATTCTATCAAATGTGGTATAGATTTATGGTTTATGCAAAACTTTGGGGGATACAATTGCAAACTAAGAATTCAGCCCGTTCGGCAAGCTCAGGGTAATGCTGAGTAAGTCGAAGCATCAAAATTAAAATGCGAGCAGCAATCTACAACCCTTATCTTGACACTCTTGGTGGTGGAGAGCGTTATTCAATGGCATTTGCAAAAGCACTCTCGCAAAATGGCTATAAGGTTGACGTTCAGTGGCGAAATGAAAAAATAAAAAAAATTCTCGAGGAAAGATTTGGTATGGATTTGCGTGGAATAAAGGTGGTTAAAGATACTAAAAAGGGAGACGGATATGATTTTTATTTTTGGGTATCGGATGGCAGTATTCCTCTTCTTCGTGCAAGACGGAACTTTCTTCATTTTCAATTTCCTTTTACTGGCGTGAGTGGCCGCTCTCTTTTAAATAAGATGAAACTTTTTAGGATCGAAAAAGTAATATGTAATTCCTATTTCACTAAAAGTTTTGTTGATGAAGAATATGGTTGCGAAAGTATTGTTATTTATCCGCCAGTCGACGTTGATAAATTTAAATCCAAACGAAAAGAAAATATGATTCTATATGTGGGAAGATTTTCACAACTTGAGCAAGCAAAAAATCAAGACATACTCGTAAGTGCTTTTAAAAAATTATTTAAAGCGGGGTATAAGGATTGGAAACTCGTTCTTGCCGGTGGAGTTGAGGTAGGAGTTGACGATTATATTGAAAAGTTGAAAGAATCGGCCAAATTATTTCCTATCGAAATTATTGAAAGTCCGACGCTTTCACAACTAAAAGAACTTTACGGAAAGGCAAAATATTTTTGGTCTGCTTCCGGATTTGGAATAGATGAACGGAAAGAGCCGAAAAAGGTGGAACACTTTGGCATAACCGTAGTCGAATCAATGGCGGCAGGATGCGTACCAATTGTTTATAATGCTGGAGGCCATAAAGAAATAATCGCAGATGATTACAATGGTTATTTATGGAATAATACAAGAGAGTTGTTGGGAAAAACGAAAAGATTGATAAAAGATACTAAACTTACCAAACAGATTTCTTTGGAGGCAAAAGAGGGAAGTAAAGTTTATGAATATAGACGCTTCGAAGCGGAAATTTACAAAATTCTTCAAAAATAATTGGCCGATCTTCGGTTTTATTTTAATAATATTGATATTTTTTTGGAAAGTTTTTTTACAAGGAAAAGTACCTTTACCTGGTGATTTCATTGTCGGCGTTTATTACCCTTGGCTGGATTATAAATGGGGGTATACGGTCGGGGTTCCGGTTAAAAATCCTATTACTACGGATGTAGTTTCTCTTATTTATCCAGAACAAATGTTGGCAGTGGATCTATTAAAAAAAGGAATTTGGCCACTTTGGAATCCATATATATTAGCAGGAACTCCTTTGTTGGCAAATTTACAGGCTGCCCCCTTTTCACCTACTAATTTTGTTTATTTCATTTTCGACCGATTGACGGGGTGGAGTATACAGATAGTTTTACAACATATTTTAGCGGCACTTTTTATGTATATTCTACTTCGACACTGGAAAATATCTAATTTGGGTTCAATTTTAACAGGGATAGCCTTTTCTTTTTCAGGCTTTAATTTGATATTTTCTCAGTGGAATGGACATACCCTCTCGGCAGCTTTTATACCGTTAATTATATATTTTACGGATAGAGTACTTGTTGACGGAAAATTCATCTATATGGCAGGTCTTTCATTATGTTTAACATTTCAATTATTTTCCGGATATCCTCAAGTCAGTTTTTATACAGCACTGGCGATCGTTATTTACTGCTTAATTAAATTGTTTAAGGAAGGATTTGTGGTAATTAAAAAATATTACAAGTTAGTTATATGTGGGTTATTAGCCCTTGGATTGTCTGCGGTGCAGCTTCTTCCGACAATCGAGTTGTGGAAGTATTCTCAAAGAAATTTTGAACCCAATCCTTATGAGTGGGCATTTCTACCTTGGTCAAAAACTATTACTATCCTTGCCCCCGATTATTATGGAAATCATGCTACTTATAACTATTGGGGACCGCAAGACTATACGTCTAATACTTTTTACGTTGGCGTGGTGGTTTTTATTTTGGCAATGTTTAGTTTGAGACTAATTAATAAAAGTAAATATATATTATTTCTTCTTACACTTGCTTTATTTTCTTTAATTATTGCTTATCCCACTCCGTTATCAGTTTTTTTATGGAGAAATAATATTTTCGGTTTACAAAGCGCTTCTGCGCATCGTGCATCTATCCTTTTCAACTTTGCGGCAACGGGCCTGGCCGGTTTTGGGTTAGATTACTTGATGAAAAACAAATTAACGATAAAAGATAAAATTGTCTATCCTTTCATTGTTTTCTTAATATTATCTGGTTTTACATTTTATGCATTAAAACTTAAAGGCGTTGAAATGGGTGGTGTTTTTGTAACAAAAGTAGCGTTGCGGAATTTAATATTACCCTGTTTTGTTTTAGTTTCCAGTACTATTGCAATAATATTAATGACTATGAAAAAATTCTTGTATTTTGGAGCAATATCTCTCTTAGGATTTCTTGTGCTGGAACTGTTTTATTTCGGATGGAAATTTACCCCTTTTTCTGAGAGACGATTAATATTTCCGGACACTCCTGTTTTGGAATTCCTAAAATCGCAGACAGGAGCTTTCAGGGTTACGGGCAATGCAGTCGTACCGATGAACATGAGGAGTGTATACGGGCTGGAATCTTTGGAAGGTTATGAAACTATCCACCCCCTTAGAGTTTCACAATTTTTGTCAGCTCTCAATAGCGGCGTCGTTGGAACCAGACCTGTGGGAAGATATGGGTCGGTTGATAATAATACCTCACACCTTATGGATTTAGTAAACACCAAGTATTATTTGACTCCTTTACTGGATGTAAAAGGAAAAGTAAGTACTGATGGATCTATACCCTCAAAATATAGTGGAGAAAGATTTAAGTTAGTTTTTGATGATAAATCCGTAGCGGTTTTAGAAAGTAAATCGGTTTTACCGAGAGCTTTTATGGTATATGACTGGGAGGTGATGAAGGAAGATGAGAAGATACTTTCTCCTCTTCTGGATTCAAATTACCCATTTAGTAAAAAGATCATTTTAGAAGAGGAACCGTTATTCGAAAGATATACTTCAAATAAAGAAATCTATAACGATGTTAAGTATAGGTATATTAGTGAGCAAGAGAGCGAAGTGGGTGTAAGAACTGACAAACCAGGAATATTATTTGTATCGGATGCTTGGTTTCCAGGATGGAAAGCATTCGTAGACGGTGAGGAAGGAAATATTTTAAGGGCTGATTTTATGTTTAAAGCAGTAGTTGTTCCTAAGGGTAGCCATAAAGTTAGGTTTATTTATGACCCGGAATCATTTAAAATAGGTTTAAGGGTGACGTTAGTCTCCTTTATTATATTATGTGGGATATTAGTCCATGAAAGACGATTATCAAAAATTGGCAGAAGAACTTCATAAAGGGGTTCCTCCGAACTGGTACTATCAATCTCTTAAGGTGGATTATTTTCAAAAGCTTTGGCATAAGAGACGATTTAAGGAGGTAAAGAAAATGGTCGAGCCAACAGGTGGGAGAATTTTAGACGTTGGATCCGCCGACGGAATGTTTTCAAAAGTGATTTTTGGTTCTTCAAAAGCGAAAGAATTGGTGGGAATTGAAGTACTCAAAAGTTCCGTAAAATGGTCAAAAAAACACTGGAAAAAAAACAAAGGAATGAAATTTTTTAAGGGGGACGCTCATAACCTCAAGTTTAAACCAAACTCCTTTGACGCGGTTTTTATATTGGAAGTTTTAGAGCATCTACACGATCCTTTACGGGTTTTAAAAGAAGTCAAGAGAATTTTAAAAAAGAAAGGTTATGCAGTATTTCTTGTTCCATCCGACAGTTTACTTTTTCGTATTGTCTGGTATTTGTGGCTACATTTTTATCCTCGTGGTTGGGTTTGGAGAGACACTCATATACAAACATATAAGAATAATTATTTACCAAAAATTTGTAAAAGAGCCGGTTTTAAAATAGAGGAAAATAAAAAGTTTAATTTAGGGATGCTACATCTTGTCAAAGTAAGGAAAGCCTAAACAAAGTTAAAAAACTTCGATTTAGACGATTGCGTAAAAATTTGACGAAAAGTTTTAGAAAATATGACAGATAATGGAAATACTAGCTTAAAAGCCTCGGTTATTATTCCTAATTACAATGGTAGAGGGCTTCTAGAAAAATATTTACCCTCTGTAGTTTTGGCATTTCACAATACAAAAAATTCTGTAAAAGAATTGATCGTTGTTGATGATGCGTCTTTGGATGACAGCGTTGATTTTATAAAAAGAAATTTTCCTGAAGTTAGAATTATCAAGCATAAAAAAAACAGGGGTTTTTCCGCGTCTGTTAATACGGGTGCTCGGAGTGCAAAAGGTGATTTAGTAGTACTTTTAAATACCGATGTTGTAGTAAACGAGAACTTTTTAGTTAAAGCACTTCTCCATTTTTACGATCAGTCAATCTTTGCCGTTTCTCTGCACGAAAAAGGTTACGGTTATGCAAAAGGCTATTTTGAAGGAGGATTCATCGTTCACAAACCGGGTAAGGTTGATAAAAAGGTTCACGAAACTTTTTGGGTAAGTGGTGGCAGTGGTGTTTTCAGAAGGGATCTTTGGATGAAGTTGGGTGGTATGGATGAAAAATTATTTAAGTTTTATTGGGAGGACGTAGATTTAGCATATAGAGCTTTAAAACGGGGTTATAGTTTATTATGGGAGCCGGATGCAGGTGTTATCCATGAGCACGAGTCTGTTACCTCTTTGCGTTTTAGTAAAAGGCAACTCCAACAAATGCAGGAAATTAATCAACTTTTATTCATATGGAAAAACTTAACCTCCGCCAATTTATTTCGCAAGCACATAGTGGGACTTGTTAAAAGATTTACACAACACCCCGGGTATATTGTGATAGTTTTATCAGCCTTAAGGAAAATAAGGGATGTTGTAAAAGCAAGAAGAAAAGAAAAAAAGGAAAGTAGAATTTCGGATGAGGCAATTTTGTCAAAATTAGCATGATTGATATCTCTATTATAGTTGTAAGTTTCAATACAAAAGATTTAACAATTCAATGTATTAAATCGATCGTCGAATCCAAACCAAAGTTAAGTTACGAGATGATAGTTGTCGATAACGGTTCACATGATGGGACGGTTCAGGAAATTAAAAAGAATGTACCAAAACTTATAATTGTCGAAAACAAAGAAAACTTGGGTTTTGCAAAAGCAGTAAATCAAGGAATAAAAATTGCGAAAGGAAAATACGTGTTTCTCCTTAATTCCGATACACAAGTAAGGAGAGGGACAATTGAAAAACTTATTGGTTTTGCTGAAAGAAAATCCGAGGCAGGTGCCGTTGTTCCGAAATTACTAAACCCCGACGGCTCAATACAAGGTTCGGTTTTCCGAGAACCAACGGTAGCAAGGGTAATGATGCAGTATTGGTTTGGTCAAAAGAAAATTGTTGATAAGTATGCACCTTCCGATAAAGGGCCTCAAGAAGTTGAATTTGCTGTAATGGCTGCATTTTTGATAACCCCCGAAGTATTAAGAGAAGTCGGACTTCTTGACGAAAGGTATTTTATGTTTTACGAGGATCACGATTATTGCAAAAGAATACGAAAATTTGGATTAAAAGTATTCTATCTTCCTGGGGCTGAGGTGGTGCATGATCACGGTGGTAGCGGTAAAAACCTAGCGGATGATGCAAATCAATGGCGGCGGCTTATTCCATCAAGCATTATCTACCACGGATTAATTAAACATTATTTATTAAATTTTATAATCTGGTCGGGACAGAAATGGCAAAAACTGTTAAAAATAGATTAAATTTTAATCGAATATCAGTCAGTCTTATATTATTTTTTGTTCTTGTAATAAGTTACAATTTAAGAAATTATTCATATTCCTCCGTTCCTCTTCCTGGCGAAACAGATGACGAGTATAGTTTTGGATGGTTGGGAATCAGCCTTATACGGGATAAATATCCGATTGCCTGGTCAGGGATTTCAGGATATAAGAACCATGATTATCAAAGGATTAATGTAGATAATCTTTTTGGAATTAGTCCGAATAGGCCGCTTTTTTCCATAGACAAACCTTGGTTTGATCACCCACCGTTATTCGGATTACTGGTAGGAGGCTATGCTTACGCCAAGGGTATAAGAAATTTTGAAGACGCCTCTGTTGCAATATTAAGAAGGCCGATGGTTAAACTTGGCGTTTTGTCAGTACTTTTGGTTTTTTTTCTAGGATACGAGTTGTATGGCTTTTGGACAGGATTATTATCTGCAGCTTTATGCTCTGTAATTCCCGGCATCGTTATAACATCCAGACTGGCATTGGCTGAGAACGGTTATATCCCTCTGGTTTTATGTTCATTAATCTTCGCATTATTGTATATAGATAAAAGAAAGAGTTTTTATTGGATAATATCAATTTTTTTATCGTCTGTCGCTCTACTTTTCAAGCTGTCTGCAATATTTTTACCGATATCTCTTATTTTAATTTCAGTCCTTTATGGGAAGAAAGACCGATTTTATATGGTAAAAACAACAGTACTATCAGTTGTAGTTGCACTTGGAATATTTGTTATCTATGGAGCCTATTTTGACTGGAATACTTTTAAATCTATATTTTTATCCAACTCAAATAGGTTCTATGGTGCCGGAGCTGAAATATTTAGAAATGCAATTATGTACAGTACTATCACGGGAGGCAAATCTCTAACAGACGGCTGGATTTTATTGGGATGGTTGGCATTTTTCGCTTTATCAATATCTTCTTGGAAAAAAGATTTTGGAACGACAATTTTGACCATTGTTGTTTTATCCTACACTGCGATTTTTTTAATTTTTGGTAGTGAAGGTTATGGATGGTATAGATACCCTTTTTATCCATTCCTTATTATTTCTGCCGCTAAAGTTTTTAGAGATAAAATACAATCTCCAAATCTACTTTTATTCTATTCAATGATGCTGTTGCCGGTTGGAACGAGTCTACACAGATTAGTTGGTATAGAAGGCTTTCAAAAATATGTTTCGGATTTCAGGCTATTAACTTTAGTTATTCTTTCAATTTTTTCCTTGGACTTGATGTTTAACGGTAACAATAAATTGAAATTTATACAGCGATTTTTGATTCTCAGTTTACTTGTTTTTGCGATCTGGTTATCTATTAAAGAGGTATACTTTTATAATATCGACAAGTGGTATTTCGCAACATGAAAAAATTTAAAATAAATATATTGTGGCCGGTTTTGTTATTAGCTACCGTGTTGAGACTGTGGAGAATTGGTAGTGTTCCAGTTTCCCTTTTTTCTGATGAATTAGACGTTGGTTATCAAGCTTATTCGATAATTAACACTGGGAAAGATTATTTCGGTAATCCATGGCCTTTGAACTTTCAATCGTATGCTGATATGAGAACACCTCTTTACGTTTATTCCTCTGTCCCTTCGGTTTTTCTTTTTGGGATCACTCCTTTAGGTGTAAGACTTCCTGCCGTAATCTTTGGTGTTTTAGGAGTATGGGGAATATATCTTTTGGCAAATAAAATATTTGACTCGAAAAAATATTCAATTTTTCCACCTTTGCTAAAACTATGGCGGACAAGCAATTTCCAGATTTCAGTTGGTGAAACGGCGGCATTCCTTTTAGCGATTAGTCCGTGGCATATTCAATTTTCCCGAGCCGCGTTTGAAGCTACGATGTTATTGGCGTTTTTGTTATTTGGATTATATTTCTTCTTTAAATCACTACGGGAATCTAAATATCTTTGGTTATCAACCCTTTTTTTTGTTTTAACTCCCTGGATCTACAGCACCGCCAAACTTTTTACTCCGGTCTTTATGACATTTTTGTTTTTAGCCTGGAGAAAAGAGATTCTAAAATTTAATAAGATTGACTTATTTAAGACAATTGCCGTTGGTTTGATAATTGGACTTCCTTTGGTGTATAGCACTTTATTCGGGGGTGGTGCGCAAAGGGCGCAGTATTTAAGTGTTTTTACCGATCCTACAACTTCTGGTGCGGTTGATTACTCTCGCTTGATCGATGCGCAGCATCAAGGTGCAAATAGAAGCATAATTTCAAAAATCGCAAGTAGAGTGATTCATAATAAGCTCTCTTTATGGTCATCTAAGCTGGTGGATAATTATTTTCAAATTTTTTCTACCGAATTTTTATTTTTAAAAGGCGACCCGAATTTAAGACATTCAATCGAAGGAGTAGGCCAACTTTACAAAGTAGAAATAATACCCCTGGTTTTAAGCGCCGCCTTGTTTTTTGTCTATTCCAAAAACAGAAGAATGAAGTTGTTGATAGCTTTCTGGATTTTGTTTGGCGTTTTTCCTTCGGCTATCACGCGCGACGGAGGAACTCACGCCACGAGGTTAATACTGATATTGCCACCATTAATTTTTTTAATTTCTTATGGAATTGTTGAGACGACTCGGAGATTAAACGAAAAGTATAAATTTTTATTTCTTGCTTCTTACTTTCTTCTGCTTACTTCAGGTTTCATTTCCTATCAACACAATTATTGGATTCACAACCCTTGGTATTCAGAACGCTCGTGGCAAGCCGGGTATAAAGAGGTAACTCAATCAATTAAAGAGGTAGATAAAGACTTTGATAAAATAATAATATCTAATGCTAATGACGACCCTCGGATTTTTTTTGCTTCATATTATCCGATTTCTCCTGCAGAGTGGCAGAAGGGTTTAGCAAAAGAAAACGTTGAGGGTTTTGGAGATTTGCAGCACATTGGGAAATTTTACTTCGGACAAGTAGAGGGAACAATTGGCATCTATAAGATTTCAGATTATATGGATGAGCGTACTTTATACATTGCAGCCGCAAGAGAAGTTAAAGGAAATTTGTTAATGGAATCTGATAAGGTTCCAAAGGGATTAAAGCTAATAGAGACTGTGGCTTACCCTTCTTCCGAACCGGCATTTTATTTTTTGAAAAAAGAGGCTAGGACGAATTGAAAGTCAAATATGAATACAAAGTATTTTAAATATGCAATTATTTTAGGAATATTAATAAGAGTCTTTTTGGCAGTTTTTGTTCATGAAATTCATACGGATTTTAGAAATGATATGGATTGGGGTATAAGGTTTTGGGAGTATGGATCAAAGTTTTATTATAAGGCTAATGTTTGGAGTTTTGACTGGCCAAACCAACCACCCGGAACAATTTACTTTCATGCTTTAGTTAGAAAATTACACGAAGCGGTATTCGGAGTATTTTGGTTTTTAAACATTCATGTACCTATTTTCCCTTCTAAGTTAATGTTTTTTTTAGAAAAGAATTTATTTGCGATAATGATTAAACTGTCGGTCTCAGTTTTTGATGCGGGGTTAGCTTTAGTTATATACAAACTCGTAAAGAAAAAATTTGATATAAAAAAAGCGAGATTGGCTGCCGCCTTACTTTGGTTGAATCCTGTGATATGGTATAACTCTGCCGTTTGGGGTCAATACGATTCGGTAAATAATTTTTTTGCAATTTTAGCAGCCTATTTATTGTTAGAGAAAAAACCCACTTTTGCTTTGGCTTCTTTAATTGTTTCTTTATACGTAAAAGTTTCGTTATTAATATATTTACCGGTGATAACTTTGGTCCTTTTAAAGCAAAATTACGGACTGAAAAAGTACTTTAGATCTTTTCTAATGATCGCTATCTTTTTATATATTTTGTTTTTACCTTTTTCGGACAAAAATCCATACCTTTATATGGTAGAGCTTTATAAAAATAGAGTATTGGGAAACCAACTTCAGCTTATAACGGCTAACGCGTTTAATTTGTGGGCGGCAATTGCCGGAATTCATCAACTTCCTCACGATCTTCTATTCGGTCCTTTAACATTCAAGATATGGGGGCAACTTCTTTTTTCATTGAGCTATATTCCGGTAATAATATTACTTCTTAGGAATAAAATTGGCTTAAAATCAATATTTTGGTCACTTTCCATTGTGTCAATATCGTCATTTATGCTTTTGACTAACATGCACGAGAGATATCTTTACCCCTTTTTTACGACATTCATAATAGTAATATTTTTTGAAAAGAGATTAATAATTCATTTTTGGACTTTAAGCGTAATTAATTTACTTAATCTTTATAATTTTTGGTGGGTACCTAAAATCGTCCCGGTTATTGGACTATTGTCGTTTGAGAATAGAATAATGCTAAGGTTATTAGGTCTCATCAGCTTCCTTTTATACATCAATCTTTATATAAAATATTTAACTACTTCCAAACTTTCGTTTAAAATAGTAAAAGTACGACCTAAAAGTTATGAGTAATAAAAAGATTTTTCTATTGGTGGCCTTTTTCTATATTTTTATATCTGCATTTTTTTATCACCCGGATATAAAAACAATTTTTTACCAATCACAGTTCCTGTCTAAAGGAGTCCTTAATATTTACAGTTTTCTTAAAGACAATCCCGATAAAAACGTTTTAGGGCCATTTGTCTATCCGCCCTTTGCATATTTATTGTTCGGGACATTATTTATACCCGTAAGATTATTTGCAGGTGTAGGTTTTACCCAGTGGCTTGCAATGGGAAACGATGCGGTTTGGGTTGATCATATATTTAGGTTTATATTCGCAATGAAGTTACCTTTACTTATTTTTTTTGCATTAACAGGCTCTGTACTTATGAAACTGGCCGATTCTCCCATAAAACAGAAGATGGTACTTTTGTTTTGGTTTTTTAATCCAGTCAGCCTTTACGTCGTAGGATTTATGGGACAAATTGATATTGTAGCTATTTTTTTAACGGTTCTCGCTTTATATTTTGCATCCAAGAAAGTATATTTATCGGCTTTCTTTTTGGGGTTGGGTGCACTTACTAAATCTTATCCGTTATTACTTTTGCCATTTTTTGCACTTCTAGTGAGTGCTGATTTGAAAAAACAGATAAGAGTTTTTTTAGTCGGCTTTGCGACTTATTTTGTTGGGATATTACCGTTTCTCGGATCCTCCCCATTTTACGAAAGCACGTTTATTTCGGGTTTAAGCCAGAGGATTTTCCAAACTGGAATTTCATTAGGTTTCGGAGAAAACATATTGTTGGTTCCGTTTATTTTATTTATTTTATTTTTTGTCTTGCAACAATTACACGTTGGCAATTTGGAAAAAATACATAACTACTTTTTTTTAATATTAACCACAATCGTTGTAGCGACACACTTTCATCCGCAATGGGTTTTATGGCCGATTCCTTTTCTTGCTTTAGGAATATTTGATAATAAAGGGAAAGTTAAAAAGAGTTTGATTTTACCCGTGGTTTTATACTTTCTGGGTTGGGCAGGAACGATTCTTCTTTTTGATGATAAATTTCTAACGTGGGGCTTAATTAGCACACTAGATAGCGGAGTATTATTTTTGCCGACCGTAAATCAGCTTTTGACTAAATACACGGACGTATTATTAATACAGAGTATTTTTCATACGCTTCTGGCATCTGCGGGAATATTTTTAGGAATTAAACTGACTTACTCAAAGGAGCTATGATTAAAAGGGTGCTAAAAAATCCGTTTTTAATTGTGATAGTCGTAATAGTGTTTTTATTTTTAACAATCTACTTCGTTGACCTGTTCTTAGTTAAAAATAGATTGGATACTAAAACGAATGGAGCCTATTTTGAGCTAGTAGGTGAAGGAAAGAGTGCCGAAATTAAGCCAGCGCATAATCTTTTGAATATAGTGGTTGTATCGATGAAAAACCCGGGTTTGGTGAATCACGAAAATTATATTTTTCAGTTATACGATACCAACAACAATCTTGGGCGAAGCATAGAATTTAAGGGAGATAATATAGGGGATCCGAGTGATTTACGATTTCAATTCGAACCGATCTCTGGTACTAAAGATAAAACATTTAACATTAAAATTTTTCCTTTAAATAAAGATACCAAAAGTGATGTAAAAGTAAGTGTTACTGACGACGGAAATATTTCGTATACAACTTATTATAAAACTGAAAATAAAAGGGATGTCGCGAAGGATATAGTTGTCTCTTATCTGGAGAAGACGTCTGGCGATTGGGTATTCTTCGCAATCTGGGGTGTATCTTTAGGGGTAATATTGGTTAAAGGATATCGGATTAGATGATATAATTGCCTAAGCGACTATCCGAGGCCTATCAGGCCTCGGCTGTAAAGCTCTTTAAGAAAGGCTGTAATGTTGGTAGACTTCAATCGTGAAAGGATTGAAGTCTACG